>MTKZ01003578.1_pt1 | contig 84445 bp, 81 predicted proteins | sample 1042781 | NCBI WGS metagenome assembly MTKZ01 (sample SAMN06212207, study PRJNA360539) | anaerobic digester metagenome | biome: Wastewater treatment plant; material: sludge; isolation source: anaerobic digester fed with sludge from wastewater treatment plant | place: Denmark: WWTP Viborg ... | reverse complement strand
CCATCCTCTCCCCACTTTTATTTTTCCTTACGAAGGGAAATTGTGGACTACAGAAGTTGTGCACCTACAAAGTCGCAATTTTGATATGTAAAAAATGGCGAGGATTACGGAAAGAAATCAGCGAAACTTATTCAATGGTGGGCTTAAAATTATTTTTGGTTACGATCCTGGAATCTGACACAGTCGATGTTGTTGGGCTGATCTTCGCAGTATAAATACAGCAAATAACTTTTTACCGGACCGATCGGCGAATATTTGCTAAAAGTACAAACAGGAAGCTTCCTTTTTATCGTGACCATCTATTTTTCCCCGATGATAACCGGCGATGGTTCACCGGCCGCGTGATCAAACTCCCGAAAACTTGCTTCGGATCTGAGAGCAATTACTTTTTCCAGTACCAAGACTACCTTATTCTGCCGATAAAGAAACAAGGTTCATAGGTCTGACCCGCGGCACGCCGCGCTCCCTCTTTTTGTATGGATAAGAAAAGCATATTGCCCAGTTGCGGTACGATCAGGCGTGGCAACCATCCGAACGCAGCGTAGATATCCTTCAAGAGCCGCTCCGTTTTTCAGTTCTCTCAATTTGAGGCATGCTCTGGACATTCGGATCCACTACTTCCTGTTCAGTTATGCCTGAGTCTGCGTTCGGAGTTTGCGTTTTCATATTAGCTTTCTGCTGTTTAGCCATTATGCGTTTTGCAGCCTTTTCTATCTGTTTCTGCTGCCTTGCTCTTTCTTTATCCCGATTACCAAAGTTGTACATGGACTTTCCCATTTTGAGCTCCTATTTTCTCCCTTTTTCAAATGTTGAAGTATGACTTTAGAATGAAAATAGGCGGTCCAAAACAGCATTTCGTAATGGAGCGCCTATTTCATGGGCGGTTTAATTAACTTAGTACAGTGGTTCATAAATTCGGTTACATATTTACGCAGCCAGTCGTGCTGATGTCAAATGAGCGAGTTTTATTTTGTTGAGTACAAGACTCAGATCGTTTCGGGTGAACTTCCATTCGAAGGGTTTGGCAATCTGTTCGTAATAGCGTTGAAAACCAAGGAGCCGCTCATCGAGCGCCTCCATTGATTTGAAGTCATTTGGTGTGAGCGCTTTTCGCTGAAGGATCGAAAAATAGATTTCGATCTGATTCAGCCAGCTGGCGTGCACCGGAGCATGAACAAGCACCAGATTGGCGTACCGAGATTGCAGTCTTTCAATAGAACGGGCTCCGCGATGGGAAGAACCATTGTCAACAATCCAAAAGACACGCCTCGCTGTGGCATAGGGCGGTTGGCACATCACTTCATCGACAAGGCGACCGAAGGCTGCGATGCCGGTTCTGCGTTCGCACCGCCCGAACACTTTAGCGCGATGCACGTCCAAGGCGGCAATATAGGCCCAGGCACCGCACCGGATGTATTCATGCTCCACTTTCATGGGTGCACTCGGTTGGGCCGGATAGGTGGCGTGTCGACGCCGACGCTCCTGGATGCTGGTTTTTTCATCGGCAGACAGAACGAACTCGTCATCTTGAAGGGGATGTCCTTGCCAAACCCTTTCATAGAGATCCAGGATTCTACCGGCTTTTTCGGCACATTGAGGATCGCGCGGGAAAATCCGGGAACGATAGCGCCAAGGACGAATGGCATCCTCATGAAGCCATCGCCAAATGGTGCTGTCACTGATTGTCGCGGTCAATCCCGATCTTCGAATCTCCCTGCCCAAATCAACAATGCTCCATCGGGAAAGGGGAACTTGATGGGTCGAGGGCAGTTCACAGGCAATCGCCTTAACCTGAACGATGATTTCCCGAGGGAAAAATCGGGGGGCGTCCCGGACGAGGTCGTTCTTCAAGCCCAGGGAGACGTTCTTCAAAGAAACGTTTTCGCCACATGCTGACAACCTTACGGGGCGTATCAAGGCGGCTCGCGATTTCATCGTTGTTGAACCCCTGGGCGGCGAGGAGAATCATCTTGGCGCGTGAAACGGTAAAATATGGTAGCGTATATTTGTTCGCGCGTCTGGTTAACTCTGCCCGCTCTGCCTCCGACAGGACGATCCCATACGGGCTCTCTCTTGGCATATGCAACCTCCTTGGTTGCATATCTGCCATATATGTTTTCCAGAATCAAGGGTAATTTACGTATCCGTAATTATAAAACGTGGTACTTAGCTTAACGTTTTCCACGGCAGGGCCTTTTTTACCCTGAACGACACTCTAACATGAAACGTATCCGAATTTTACCGTCTTCCAAAATCAAGAAGACGAAAGCTACCTATCCCGTCTCGCCCTTTGCTGGAGTCCATCATTCATTATCCGCCTTTTCAGGGTGACGATCACCACTAAGATCCGTGGTTGTCTTTTTCGTCAACTATCCAGTAGGTAGACTCAATAGGCACATCGCAGGATTTCGTCGTCAATGGTGATGCTCAGCAACCATGTCAATGGGCATGCCACAGATCGGTGCCCCTCAAGCAAGGTCCTACAGCTTGCGAACATTCTCGGCAGCAGGGCCCTTGGGACCTTGAACCACATCGAAACTGACACGATCACCCTCGGCCAGCGATTTAAAACCTTCACCCGCTATTGCAGAATGATGCACAAAAAGGTCCTGTCCACTGTCCTGCTCAATAAAACCAAAGCCCTTCCTGTCATTAAACCATTTAACTTTTCCTTCCGCCATTCTGTATCCTCCTTTGTGTTGGTTCCGCTTTGGAAACACGTACATCAATTTGCATGCATTTAGTGATTTCCGGCAATGCAAGATCGCTCCCTCTGCGGGAAATGAACTCAGACAGACACTTCGATCACGTCAATTTATCATGAAACATCGTACATGGTGTCGTGGTGTGTCAATGTAATCAGAAAATCCTTTGAGACGAGCCATTTCTCGATGGGTATCCACATGGATTTAGCTTCCGGATCATCATGGTCAGGATGAAAACGATCATAACGCTCGCAAATGGATTTCTTCAGGAGAATATTGAAGATTTCGCGGGCTTTTTCATTCCTTTCGAGATAATTATCAATTGCATCCTCTTTGATGGTGATCTGAATTTGCCTGGATCTTTTGTTCCTTTTCTTTGAATCGTTTCCGAGGTTCCAGTCGATATGTAGGATATGGTCATTTCCGGAGCATCGTGAAACAATCCATGCATTCCCCGGGAAAATCGGCGTTATCAGTCCGACCCAGTGGTCAAGCAGATCTTCAGCCATGCTTTTCTTGTCCCTCTCGACTCACTGTTCCGATTCGATGATCTTGATCTTGTTGGACCAACCTGACGGATCCGTCCTGACATTCCTGCATTCCTTTTTGTATTGCAGTTTAAAAACAATCCTCCTGGTGTCCTGCCCCTCTTGCTCAACCCTGTACCCGAGCACAGTCCCCCCATAAAAGGAAGGTTCCGTCCGATTCCTGTGGAAATAGATTTCCCCCCCGACAAGCTTTTGAGCTCTATCTTCAGTCAGTTTCCAGGCGCCGCTTTCCCATACGTTATCGTCCAGCTTGACGAAACGATTGACGGGCTCGATGATGTGTATATTCATAGTCTCTTCCTTCCCTTTGAAAAACGCTCTTGCCATTCAAGCGCTGCTTCATTTTCCTCGACCTTTAAAACAAAAAACCCCATCTAATCGGAATAGACAGGGTTTCAGTGTTTTATTTAGCCCCTATGTGGGGTAGAGGTGTCGGAGAGATTAACCCCCTCAGCCTCGCTATGCGATTTCGATTACACCTTCCTCCGTTAATCGCATAAAGTCAAGACAATACTGTGAAGCGCAGCATCAATTCGTCTGCACGCTGTTCGATCGCATGGTTTCCCGCGAGGAAAAGGGAACCCGCCCTCAGCCGAGACAACCGGCGCGGAAGATCTTTCGTCCGGCCATACGGCCAATGTTCAGGGCAACCGTCTGAAACATGGAAGGTTGAGACATGTCCAGCCGTTTCCAGATCGAGGGGATCGAATAAAAGGAATCGTACAGCCATAAAAAGCCCTGGAGGAGTTCTTCCGGGGACATGTTGAGGGGTTGGAAAACGACGTGGTTGGCGTCGTATCTTGCCCAGTCCTTGTGCAACAATCTGCCTTCCGCCTCCATTTTCGTGAAGATTCGGGTGCCGGGCATCGGGGTATAGATGTAAAAATTGGCCCCGGATACCCGGTTTTCCTCACAGAAGGCCAGGGTGTCGCGGAAGGTGTCTTGATCGTCATGATCCATTCCGAGCATAAACGAACAAAGAACGTTCATCCCCCGGTCGCGGAAGGTGCGGATCGCGGCGGCATACTCATCCACCTTGTTGATCTTCTTGCCCGCATCCCGAAGATTCTTCAGGTTGATGGATTCGATGCCGATAAAAAGCCAAGAGAGCCCGCTGGCCGCCGCCAGGTCGAGCAGATCGGGATTTTTGGCCATCGTGATGCTCCCCTGGCTGATCCAGTTTTTTTTCAGCGGGATCATGGCCCGGAAAAGTTCCCGGGCGTATGCGGGATTGCCGCAGATATTGTCATCCACAAAAACCACATGATTGTGCGGCATGGTGGAAAGCTCTGCAATGACTTCGGCCACGGGGCGAAAACGGTAAGATTTGCCCCAGTATTGGGTAACGGAACAGTAATCGCAGTCATAGGGGCAGCCCCGGGATGCCATGATGGTGTTGGGGAAGGAATAGGCCCCTTCCTTGAGAAGGTTCTGCCTGGACATGGGAAGTCCTTTGAGGTCGTGTCTCACCGTTGATATGTAACGGGATTTCAAGTTTCCTGCCAGCATATCTGCTTCCAGGTCTGGCCAGACGGTTTCCACCTCACCGATCACGACGGCATCAGCATGGCCACCCGCCTCATCGGGAAAGAAGGAAGGATGAAGACCACCCAGAATCACCGGGATGCCACGATTTCTGAAGCAGTCGGCAATCTCATAAGCCCGGTATGCCTGCGGAGTGATGGCCGTAATGCCGATGAAGTCGGCGTCAATATGATCGGGAAGATCTTCGATGTCCTCATCATGAATGGTTACCCGGAAGCGCTCTACGGCCAGCCCGGCCAGCAGCGGAAGCGTCAGGGGGGCAATGGAGGACTTTCGCCTTCGCTTATTCCCGAAACGATTTTTGTTGGGGGCCGGGTGGATCAACACCAGGTGCGGTTTCAAGGGACGAATCTCCTTTTCAAGCCTGCTTTGTAATTTTTGCTTTCAACGGGTTAGTCATTCCAAATGGAAGATATCAATTACACTCATAAAAAAACCTCGCTATCCGTTGAGATACGAGGTTACATTTTTCTTCCCAGCATCACCCCAAATAAAGGGTCTGGTCAACTGTTAACCCGATAGGAATGCCTCAATGATAGATTGCGAATTACGCATTGACTTCCCAAAAAGTCAAGAAAATGTTTCGTTGAACACTATTTGTAAGGTTGAATGTCCATCGAAGTTTCCGAAGGCGTGACTTCAGGGAGGAGCGGCCACAGACACTATCTCTGAAAAGCAAGCTCAATATTCTGCACGTTTCAATCCGTTATCATTGGCCTTGACCAACCTCCCAATCTCTCACTTTGCACGTGTAATACGTAACCACAACTTCCTCCTACCTGGCATCCGGCATTTTCTGCAAGGACACGCTTTTTCATCAGATAGGTGACCCGTCCATGTCCCGGAAAAAAAATCATGCCTCCGGTTGCATGCAGGCCGTACCCTCTTTTTTCCCGCCAGTCAGTGGAAGGGTGGTGGGGGTACTCCATAGTGATTTGACCAGGGGGTGGCTTTGAGGCTCCCTACGCCCACGTCGCGCCCCATGCGGGCGCGTGGATTGCCGCCCTTAAAGAGATTACCCGGCCTAACGGCCAATCTCCTGGGATGCCGGGGTTTGACCCCCCTGAACGCCGAGGCGGCCTCCCGTACCGAGACCACCCTTGACGGTTTGCGCCCTGTAATTCCGAACCGCCCGGACAAGCTTGTTGTAAGAATCCATAAAAGCGGCCGTGAGAATCTTTCCTTCCGGGGTGTTGGTGTAACCGCCCGCGCCATGGCCCACAGAGCTGCCGAGCAATCCTCCCGCAATGTTGAAGTCCCAGTTTTGAGCGCTCCCCTCGGCGGCGGCCAACTGCACGCTGGATCGATTGTCCACCAGAATGAGCGTCGTGGCTGCTTCGTTCGATTTCAGGCCACCCGCTATGGCGCCGAAAACCCTGCCGGCCCTCGGTCCCATCAGACCTCCCAGGGCGCCGCCTACACCGCTGGTGCCCTTCTGGCTGAAGTTGATCGACGGGCTCATCGTGTAATCGGCGGCCACCATCTGCCCTTTGCCGAATCCGCTGCCCCGGCGCATCTCGCCGGTTTGCTCAAGGGCCCGCTCCTGCATCAGACTGCCCATGGCGCGGCCCCGCTCCACGACGACAAAACAGTTCGACTGCTGAACCATCATGCGCAGCACGGGCACCGTTGATCCCAGCTTGTAATGCGAATTCAGATATCCATACCATGATGCGCCCTGATCCTCCACGACCGCCAGGGTGCCGAGCGATTCACTGCACCGCTCGAGCTGGTTGCTGGCGCCCTCCGCCGCGGCGCCGCCGGCCGCTCCGGTGGCTACGGTGCCCGACCCACCCAGCACGGGTTCCGAGGCGCCGCACTCGCCCAGTCCCATCACAATCGCCAGCATGACGCAAACGCACCATGCGGACAGGCTTCCAACCACTTTCCGTCGTTTTGTTTTCACCCCTCCACACCCCCTTATCGGTAATTCCTTCTCTCTTGCCGAAATCATACCCCTGACAAACGGGATCGTCAACTTTTCGGAAAATGCTTGCACAATCGTGGAACGCATCGAATCTGCCGTTGCGATTGTGATCCACTGCCGTGACAGCGCTTCCTCGTCACCCCGGAAACTTTGCCTCCATCAGCCTGGCCCCGATCAAGCCGAGAAACATGCTGCAGGCAAGGCACCCGGCGCTTAGGAGAATGATCGCAACATCCATGCCGACGCCCTGAAGCGGTCTGGCCTGAATGACGACCAGCAGCAGGAGAGACAGAACGAAAAACAGACTGCCGATGACGATCTTTCGCATCAGGATCGGCGTCGTATATCGGCGAAATCGCGTTTTTCCATCCAGCATGCCGGACAGGAAGGCGCCGACCAGCGTAAAGGGGAGACAGACTGCCAGGATCCCGATCGTGATCACCAATTCGCTCCGCAAAGGCCCGCTCATGAACGGAGCAATCACCGCAAAGAACAGCAGGAAGAAGGCGAAGGCCTGGGGCGCATGGACGATGACGGGATGAATGTGCCGGTCCAGAATCCGCTTTCGCTGCTCGGAAACCCTGTCGACATAAGGCTCAAACATCTTGCTCGGGACGCCGCAGGCCGGACAGACTTCACCCAATTTTCGAGCCTCCATAACGAATCCGCAGGCCTTGCACTTCACCCATGTCTTCATGGCCGTTTCTCCCTCCTCTGTTCACCCCATTTCTGCAGCCCCGCATCCTGCAAAGCAGAACCCCGCTCCCGTCGATGAATCCGATCCGGATCGGAATTTCTCAGAACCCCATCCAGCGCGTGTTCGTATCCAGAGATTCCCGTCCGCTCGCCAAGGCGTTTGCCGGGAAGTCCCAGTCCGGGTATCCGACGGCAATGGCAATGATGATCTTCTTGTTTTCCGGTATCTTCAATTTTTCTCTCAGGACTTCCGGGTACAGAACCCCCTGATCCTCGACGCAGGTGCCGAGACCGAAGTGCAGTGCGGCCAGGCAAACCGTCTGCATGGCGGCCCCGAGATCGAGCAGCGGCCCGATATCACTCAACGACCGGTCCGTCAAAAGAAGAATGGCCGCCGGAGCGTCGAAGAAGCGGAACCCCCTTTCCAGCCACGCCGCCCTTTTCGCCTGATCCTCTCTCTGGATGTCCATCCGTTCGAAAATCTTTTTGGCCAGTTCGACCTGCCGGCCTCTGTAGACGCTGTCATTCGACCAGCTGACCACTTCGTGATCCGGGTGCATCGGCTCTTTCCGGTTCAATTTGTCGACGATCTCCGCCCGGATCCCCTTCAGGACGTCGCCCCCGACGACGACGAACTCCCAAGGCTGGGTGTTCATCGCCGAAGGCGCCCGGCACGCCGCTTCAAGGACCCGGGTTAAAACATTTCTTGACACCGGATCGGGTTTATACCCCCTGATGCTCTTTCGCTGATAAATCGCTTCGATGACATTCATTATGCCCCTCCTGGATGCAATCGATTTCATTCGAATGGACACCGTGCCGATGGGGGAACCGTTCCCCGCTTTCCGGGCAAGGCCGCCGCTGTTTCATTGCAGGATCTTGATGAAGCTGGCATGGGAAACCCACTTCCAGCCGTCTTCCGTCTGGTGGAAGACACTGAGCCTGCATGTCGGTTCGGATGAGGTCGGCTTTCCGTCGATGAACTCTTCCGCGGATACGATGTAGGACACAACCAGTATGGTGTCGCTCATGGTGATCTTGAACTTGCTGAGCCGGTAATTGCCGAGATTGATCCGCTTGAGCAGTTGCATCTCCTGGCTCTTGTTTCTCGCTCCGTCGTGGTGGACGGATTGAAAGGCGGGATGAATCATGTTTTCGACTTTGTCCCAGTTCTTGTCTTTCATTGCGGTAAACAATTCCGTCACCAGTTTTTCTCCGATGCTCGCCATGACAATCTCCTTTCAAAAAAATTCAGCCGCGGGGGATCTCCTTCATCGTCCGAAGATAAAGCCGGGTCAGCTCCCGGTACTGCTCGACGCCCAGGGTCACATAGGATTCCAGTTCCGGGGACACGTCCCGGACGACTTTTGCGGGGTTCCCCATCGCAAGTTTCCCCTCGGGGATGCGCATACCCTGAGGCACGAGCGATCCCGCCGCGATAACGACGCCCCGCTCACAGACAACCTTCTGCAGGAGCACCGCACCCATCCCGACTACGCACCGGTCGTGGAGCGTCACATCATGGAGAACCGCATTGTGGCCGACGATCACGTTTCTGCCGATGACCACCCGGTCTCCCGGCGTCACGTGGACCGTCGCATTGTCCTGGATGCTGGAGCCGTCGCCGACCGCGATCGGACCGAAATCGGCGCGAATGACGGCGCCGGGCGCGACATGGCACAAGCTGCCGATCGTAGCGTCGCCGATGACGACGGCATCGGGGTGGATGAAGGCGTCTGCAGCAATGACCGGCCTCTTTCCCGCAAATTCATAGATGGGCATGCTGTTCCTCCGGCGCATCCTTCGGGGGCCGCGGCTTTTCGCCGCCGGAATCATCCCTGCGGCGATGATTTCTGAATATCGAGAATTCTTTTTCTCAAGACGATGTTGTTGACGTGTTTCATGGCATCCATCTCACCCCCGGGCAACGTGGAATTCGACGACGACCGGATAATCTCTGAGAAGGTTTCCATGCTCGTCTCCTCTGTCTTCATGAATGCGGCCGAAACCCGTTCTCTCGATTTTGCCGGTTCAGGATAGAGAATCAGGCGATGGAAGTCAACGCAATAAGCACTCAACATTTGATCTTCCCATATCTTTTTGCTATGGGGTGGCCTCGTGAAGCGTGCGTCCCGGCAAATGACGCGGGATTTGGATCAATAGGTGCGGACATGGAAGCAATGGAAAAATTCAAGCTCACAGGCCGGGTCGCCGTCGTGACCGGCGGGAGCATGGGACTGGGTCGGGCGATGGCGGTCGGACTGGCGGGGGCCGGCGCCCGGGTCGCCGTCGTGAGCAGGACGAAGAAGCTGATCGCGGAAACCGCGGCGGAGATCGTCCGGAAAGGCGGCGACGCGATCGCCGTTGCGGCCGACGTGACCCGGGAAGATGACATCGAAGGCATGGTGGCGGAGGTCTGCGGGAAATACGGGACCGTCGACATCCTCGTCAACAATGCCGGGATCGGGGGCTCGGGGAAATCGGTGGCCCTGAGCACCGAGGCGTGGGATCGCATGATGAACACCAACGCAAAGTCCGTTTTCCTGGCATCCAGGGCCGCCGGCAGGTTCATGATCCGGCAAAAGCGCGGGAAGATCATCAACGTCAGCTCCGTCCTCGGCAAGGGGGCGCTGCCCTACAGCCTGCACTACGGCGCTTCGAAGGCCGCGGTCATCCACATGACGAAGACCCTTGCCCTCGAGTGGGCGCCTTTTCACATCAACGTGAACGGGATTGCGCCGGGGTGGTTCCTGACCGACATGACAAAGGACCAGCAGCAGGGCGAAAGCGAGAAATTCCTTCTCGGCAAAATACCTTTCGGCCGGTTCGGAAAGCCGGAGGAGATCGTCGGCCTGGCGGTATTCCTCTCGTCGCCGGCATCGGACTACATCACCGGACAAACCGTGTTCATCGACGGCGGGTACTCGATCTGAAGCGGGACTCGGGAAGCCGGGCACGGGCAACTTGGCATCGAAAGGGAGAAATGGGCATGAATCCGGAGGATTTCCAGGACATTCGCTACGACAGGGAAGACAGCGGCATCGTGACGGTTACCCTGAACGTCCCGAAGCGGAAGAACGCGCTGAGCGCCTACACCTGCCTGGAGCTGTGGTGGGCCGTGGACGCCATGGAAAGGGACGACCGCGCCAAGGTGATGATCCTCACGGGCGCGCGGGATCCGGATTCCGCCGATCCGGCGAAGGAGGCTTTTTGCAGCGGCGGCTACTTCAACCCGGCGGCGATCGAAGCCCTCAGCGCGGAGACGAAGGGCCAGATCGATTTCACGGACATCGCCCAGAAGAAGCTCACCCTGAAGATGTGGCAGTTCGACAAACCCGTCATCGCCGCCGTGAACGGGCTCGCCGTCGGGGGCGGCTTCACCCTCTGCCTGGCCGGCGCCGACTTGATCTACATGTCCGAGCATGCCTGGGCCTCGCTGCCCTTCGTCGGCCTCGGCCTCATCCCCGAACTGGCTTCCAGCTACCTGCTGCCCCGGCTCCTCGGCATGCAGCGCACGAAGGAAATCTGCTACTTTTCGGAACGGATTCCGGCCCGGGAGCTTCTCAAGCTGGGGCTCATCAACCGGGTGCTGCCTCACGACCAGTTGATGCCCTTCTGCCGGGACAGGGCGCTGAAGCTCGTCGCTCCACAGGGGGCGGAGCTGGCTGTGCGCGCCGCCAAGCGGATTCTCCACAAACCCTTCATCGACGCCGTCGCCGCGGCCCTCGACCGGGAAAACGAGGCGCTGAACCGGGGCGTCGCGACGGCCGACTTCCGGGAGGCCTTTACGGCCCGAATGGAAAAGCGTCCCCCGGTGTTCCGGGGCCGCTGAGAGCCGGCGCTTCGCATATTTTGTCTTGACAAGCAGGCAGGGCGCTTCGCATATTCGTCCGGGTGAAAATTTTTTCTTTGAAGGAGGCGGCTATGGTTCGCACCGGCTCGACAATCCTCTGCCTCGCGCTGATGTGCATCCTGTTTTCGCACATCCCCGCGCACGCGCAGGAAACGCTGAATGTTCAGGTCCGGAAGGGGGAGCTTCGCGCCACGCCCTCCTTTCTGGGCAAGATCGTGGCGCGGGTGGCCTACGGCGACCGGGTTGACGTGACGGAAAAGCGCGGCGCCTGGCGAAAGGTGTCGCCCAGCGGCGGAAAAATCCAGGGATGGATCCACGACTCGGCGCTCACGTCAAGGCGGGTCGCGCTTCGGGCCGGCCAGTCCAGTGTCCGGACCGGCGCCACCCGGGACGAACTGGCCCTGGCGGGCAAGGGGTTCAGCGAGGAGGTGGAGGCGTCGTACCGGAAGGAAAACCGCAAGCTCGACTACACCTGGATCAACCGGATGGAAACCTTCGAGGTCACACCCGACCAGATGCGGAATTTCCTCGTTCAGGGGAGCGTCACGCTCCCCCGGGAAGGAGGCAGGCCATGATCACGAACGGATGGAGGGCGGGCCTGATTCTGGCTGCGGCCCTGATGCTGCCGGCCTGCGCGGCCGTCGAGACGGCAACCACCGTGGCCACCACGGTCAGCGAGCAGGCGGGCGTCATCAGCCCCGGGCAGGGAAAGGCGATCCGCACCGGCACGGCGGCCGTATCCCGAAGCCTGGAGGACTTCACACCGGAACAGGAATACTACATCGGCCGGGCCGTCGCGGCCGCCGTCCTTTCGAAATACCCGGCCTACGCGAACACGGCGGTCAACCAGTACGTCAACACGCTCGGCCAGACGCTGGCGGCGGCCTCGGACAAGCCGGAGATCTTTGCCGGCTACCATTTTCTGGTCCTCGACTCCGACGACATCAACGCCTTCGCCACACCGGGGGGCCACATCTTCGTCACCCGGGGCCTGATCCGCTGCTGCAGGACGGAAGACGCCCTGGCGGCCATCCTGGCCCACGAAATCGGACATGTCCAGCTGCGGCACGGAATGCAGTCCATCGAGAAGGCGCGGATCACCGAAGCGCTGACGGTCCTCGCCCGGGAAGGCGCGACAACCCTCGGCTCCCGTGAAGTCGCCCAGCTGACGCAGACCTTTTCCGGCGCGATTTCCGACATCGCCCGCACCCTGATCGAAAGGGGCTATTCCCGCGCCTTCGAATACCAGGCCGATGAGGCGGCTGCAGCCCTGGCCCGGCAGGTCGGCTACAACCCGGGCGGGCTGATCGACATGCTGACCGTCATGGACGGGAAACTCAGGCCGGGCGGGCTGGACTTCGCCAAAACGCACCCCGCGCCCCGGGACCGGATCGACGAGGTCCGCGGGCGCGGCGGGGATTTCCCGCCCGCGGCGACGCCGAAGGAGCGGCAGGATCGCTTCCTGAAGGCCGTCGGACGAATCTGAGCGGTTCCCGCTGAACCGCCGGCAGGAGCAGGGTCATCGTGAAGATTCCCTCCGGTCTTGCAAAAAAACTGGCGCTGGGCCTGGCCGCCGGGATGGCCGGCGCGGCCGTGGCGCTGTTCCTTTTCCTGCCGGGCTGGCTGGATGCCTGGGAGGCCAAGACCTGGGACTGGCGGGTGGGCGCCATGGCCCGGCCCGCAAAAACCACCGACAAGATCCGCATCATCCTCCTCGACCAGAACAGCCTGGACTGGGCCAGGGAGGAAAACGGCCTGGCCTGGCCCTGGCCCCGGGAAGTCTACGGTTCGATCATCCGCTACTGCCAGCGCGCCAGCGCCAGAACGCTGGCCTTCGACGTGCTTTTCACGGAGCCCTCCCGGTACGGCGTCGACGACGACCGGGCCTTCGCCGCCGCAATCCGCGATTTCCGGCGCTTTGTCGCAGCCGCCACCCTGAGCCGGTCCGAGGGCGGAGAACGGAAATGGCCGGCCTTCGCCCCGGAGCCGGAGATTCGGGTGCTCGGCCTCGACCAGTGGCTGCTGAACAGCGGCGGCGAGGGCGTCGCCTTCCCCCGTGCCACCTTCCCCGTGCCGGAGGTGTCCGCCGCCGCCGGCATCCTCGGCGATGTTCACCTGAACCCGGACCGTGACAACGTCTACCGGCGGGCCGCGCTCTTTCGCGTCTTTGACGGCCGGGTCCTGCCCTCGCTCGCCCTGGGAAGCTACCTTGCCGCGCAGCCCGAGGCCACGCTGAAAATCGCCGGGAAGATTCTGACTGTCGGCGACCGGCAGGTCCCCGTCGACCGGCACGGGCAGGCGATCCTCAATTTCCGGGGCCTCGCGGGGACGCACAAAACCTACAGCGCCGCCGCTGTCATTCAGAGCGAACTCCGAATGAGGCAGGGAGAAAAACCGGTGATCGAAGACCCGGAGGCCTTCAGGGACGCCCACGTGCTGTTCGGCTTCTCCGCCCCGGGCCTGTTCGACCTGCGCCCCACCCCCGTTTCCGGCGTCTACCCGGGCGTGGAGATCAACGCCACGCTGCTCGACAACCTGCTGGCCGGCGATTTCATCCGGCCCGTCCCTGCCGCGGCCGTCATCGGCATCACCCTGCTGATAGCGCTTCTGGCGGGGCTCGCAACCTCCGCCGTGTCCGGCATCCTCAAAAGCGCCGCGGTGTACGCCTTCTTCATCGCGCTGCCGGCCCTCCTCTGTCTGGCGGCCTACCGCGAAGGCTTCTGGCTGCCGCTGGCCGTCCAGGAGACGGGCGTGGTCTTCACCCTGTTCAGCGCCGGCCTCATCTATTACACCACCGAGGGCCGCCAGAAGATGTTCATCAAAAACGCCTTCCGGCAGTATCTCAGCCCGGCCGTCATCGAAGAGCTGATCCGGCATCCCGAGCACCTGAAGCTGGGCGGGGAACGCCGCACGCTTTCCATTTTCTTCTCCGATCTGGAAGGGTTCACCGGCATTTCCGAAGGGCTGGAGCCGGAAGCGCTGACGGCCCTTCTCAACGAGTACCTGTCCGCCATGACCGACATCATCCACGAGGAGGGCGGAACCATCGACAAATACGAGGGGGATGCCATCATCGCATTCTGGAACGCCCCGCTCGATCAGCCCGACCATGCCCGCCGCTGCGTCCGGGCCGCGCTGCGCTGCCAGGCCCGTCTGGCGGAGATGCGCCCCGGGTTCCGGGAGCGACTCGGCCGGGATCTGAAAATGCGGATCGGCGTCAACAGCGGTCCGGCCATTGTCGGGAACATGGGCTCCCGGACCCGTTTCGACTATACGATGATCGGCGACGCCGTAAACCTGGCGGCGCGTCTGGAGGGCATCAACAAGCAGTACGGGACCTATTGCATCGTCTCCGGGGCAACGGTGGAGGGAATGGAGGGCGCCTTCCCCGTGCGCGAGCTGGCGAGGGTCGCCGTCGTCGGACGCAGGGAGCCGGTCACCGTATACGAGCCTTTTCTGCCGGATGACTACGAGCGCAGGCGGGACCAGCTCGTCCGGTTCGCGGGGGGGCTGGCGCTCTTTTACCGGGGCGATTTCCGCGCCGCGGAGACGGCCTTTGCCGGGCTCGCCGAGGCCGATCCGGCCGCGCGCGCCTACCGGTCCAAATGCCGTCAGCTCATCGATGAGCCCCCGGCGGACTGGCAGGGCGTGTGGGTGATCACGACCAAGTGACGGGCGCTGCCCCGCGGCACGCGGTTTTCACAGCGGCTCCCGGCGACCCTTCAGCGTGATCACGGCCAGGGAAATCAGAGCCAGCAGGGCGAGACAGAGCTTCCAGGCAAAATCGTAGGAGCCCGTCCGGTCGTAGATGAAACCGCCCAGCAGCGGTCCGAGGCTGCCGGCGGCCACCACGAAAAACGTCAGCATGCCGTAGGCCGTCCCGAGCACCCGGGAGCCGAACCGGTCCGCCAGCAGGTAGGGCATCACGGTGGCGATGGAACCGTAGCCGAAGCCGAAGCACAGGGCGTAGCCGTAGAGGCCGTAGAGGGTCCGGAACTGCATCAGAATGACAATCCCCAGGGCCATCGCGGCGAAACCGCCGCAGGCGGAATACTTGGCATCCCGGATCCGGTCGCTGAGCCACCCGAAGAAGTAGCGTCCGGCGATGCTGCCCAGCCCGATGAGGCTGAGCGAGGCGTCGGCGCGCAGGCGCTCGATTCCCTGGTCGGTTGCATAGGCCACCTGGTGGACGAAGGCCAGCATCTCCGCCATCACGGCGATGCTGAAGCAGAAGGCAAGGGTCCAGAAGCGGGAATCCCCGAAGAAGCTGGCGTACGAAACGGCGGAGGCCGGTTCCAAACCCGATCCCTGGCCCGCCCCCACGGCGGAAACCGCCGCGGGGGCCTCCCCGTCGGTCGCCAGCCCGTAATCCTCGGGCCTTGTCCTGCCCATGAAGAATTGCGCCAGGGGAATGGCGACGAGCAGGACCAGAATGCCGAGGACGGCAAAGCCGGCCCTCCAGCCGTACCCCTTTACCGCAAAGCCGGCGACAAAGGGGAGGATCATGGTTGCCGCGCCGATGCCGATGGACGCAATGCCGATGGCGACGCCGCGCTTCCGCACAAACCACTTCCCGACATAGGAATTGCAGACGACCACGCCGAAAAAGGACGCGCCGGCGCCGCAGAGGATGCCATAGGTGAGGTTGAACTGCAGCGGTGTCCGGACGACGGACATGAGGAGGAACCCCGCGCCCAGCGCGCATGCGCCCAGCGTGATCAGCCACCGCGGGGCCATGCGGTCGAGCAGACGGCCGGAGACGATTCCTCCGGCCGCATAGGACAGGATCATCAGCGACGCCCCGACGGAGATCACCGAGCGGGACCACTCCAGATCCAGGGCGATGGGCCGGACAAAAATGCCGAAGCAGTAGCGCGAGCCGTAATTGATCCCCATGGTCAGAAAGGCCGCGCCGACGATATACCAGCCCCAGTAGACCTTTCCACCGCCTGTCTGTCCTCGTTCCATCGGCGCCTCACGCCGTGGGCCGACCGGATGGGGGGCCGTCATCATCCGCCGATCTTGCCTTCCGACTTCAGGGAGGATTTCAGTTCCTTCTTGAGGACCTTGCCCAGGATGTTCTTGGGCAGCGCCGCGCGGAAATCAACGTATCTCGGGACCTTGTAGGAGGCCATGCTGGCCCGGCACCACTCCCGAAAGACCTCCTCCGTCAGCGTCTGCCCCGGGCGAAGGACCAGGCAGGCCAAGACCTCCTCTCCGTAGATCGCGTCGGGCACGCCGACCACGGCCGCCTCCATCACCTGGGGATGGCGATGGATGACGCCCTCCAGCTCCCGGGGATAGATGTTCTCCCCGCCCCGAATGATCATTTCCTTCTTCCGGTCCACGATGAAGAGGTAGCCGTCCCCGTCCCGGAAGGCCATGTCCCCCGTGTGGAGCCACCCGCCGCGCAGGGTCTGCGCCGTCTCTTCCGGCCGATTCCAGTATCCCTTCATCACATGGCCGCCGCGGATGCAGATTTCCCCCACCTCGCCCGGGGGCACTTCCTCGTCCCGCTCGTCCAGGAGCCGGATCTCGCTATCCGCGAAGGGAATCCCGATGGAACCGATCTTCCGCACGCCGTCGATGGGGTTGGCCGTGGCGCCGGCGGTGCTTTCCGTGAGCCCGTACCCCTCGATGATGATCATGTTGAAGGCCTCCTCGAACCGTCGGATCGCCTCCACGGGCATCGGGGCGGCCCCGCACACGCCGTACCGGAGGGACGACAGGTCCAGCCCCTCGTGGTCCGGCGTGGCAAGAAGGATCTGGTAGACCGTCGGCACGCCGCTGAAGATGCTGACGCGGTATTTCGCGACGCACTCCCAGAATTCCGAGGCGGAGAAGTTCCGGCGCAGGATGATCTGGGAGCCCATCGACAGCGGAGACGTCCCGGTGATGACCAGCCCGTTGACATGAAACAGGGGAAGGAAGCACAGAATAACGTCCTTCTCGTCAATATTGGCAAGCAGGCTCGCCTGCCGGGAGTTGGTCAGGATATTCCCGTGCGTGAGCAGAACCCCCTTGGGATTGCCCGTCGTCCCAGAAGTGTAGACGATGGTGGAAACGTCATCGGGATCGATCCGCACGGGGGGCGGCGCAGCCGCCTCCGCCATCACTTTTTCAAAGGAGAGGAACCGGTCGTCCGCGGGCTCCCGCTCGATGACATGCTTCAGGGCGGGCGTCCCGTCGAGGATCCGGTCGATGTGCGCCCGGTAGCCGTGATCGAAGAAAAGGGCCACCGCGCCCGAGTCGTTCAGCAGGTACTGAATCTCGCCGGTCTGCCACCAGCAGTTCACCGGCCCGGCAATGCCGCCGATCTTGATGATTCCGAAATAGGCGTAGTAGAACTCCGGAGCGTTGTCCATGAGGAGGCACACCCGGTCTCCCTTCCGCACGCCCAGCCGGTGAAGGGCGCCGGCCACCCGGCTGCTCTGTTCGTCCAGCTCCCGGTAGGTGATGTCCCGCTCGTAGTAGCGGATGGCGATTTTGTCTTTGTGGCGCCGGGCCTGGGTTTCCACCATGTCCCGAATGTTTTCGAATTCGCTTTTCATTCTTTTCTCCCCGCCGTCCGGATTGGATTCCGGTCCCGGCATCAAATGCGCAGGGCGTCGATTCCCCCGAGAATGAAATCGACCAGTTCCCGGCTGACCTCCTGCAAATCGCCCGAACGGTCCTGCCAGATGATGAACTGATAGGCAATCCGTTCGTACATGCCCCCGATGCAGGTGGCAATGATCTCCGGAGTCAGGCCGCTGCGGAAGCGGTACCCTTTCGCGTCCCGCAACAGCTCCACGGCGCTCTGCAGATCCGCGATCAGTTGCTTGTGCATCTTCTCCCGGTGCGATTCCACTAGATTGCTCTTCCCCACGGACTCCCGGTACAGGATGGCGATCTTCTCCGGATGCCTTCGGCAGAACTCCGTCATGAACGCGATGCCCGACCGCCGAATCCCCTCATGGGGGTTCTCCGCCATCCGGAACTCCGCGCCGACCAGACTCCTGATTTCATAGGCGATCTCGTCCATCAGGTGAACCAGGATGTCTTCCTTGTTCCGGAAGTTGAAATACAGCGTTCCCGTGGAGACCTCCGCCTCGTCGGCAATCCGCTCCATGCTGGCATGGTTGTACCCCTCCGAGGCAAACAGGCCCATCGCCGCCTTCAGAATCAAGCCGCGGCGCTCTTCCTTTTCCCGTATTCTCCGCTGTGCGGCCCTCGACAGGTGGTTTTTATCCCTTTCCTCCATTCCCGAATTCTCCCAGATCGTCTTGACGTCGCTTTCCTCATGGAGCCGGCGCACGTCCGATGCCCCGCTCCTCCGCAATGATGTCCAGGACCGCTTCCCGCGTCGGCGGCGGGCCCTCCCGGCGATCCGGCAAGGCCCGCAGGGAAATCGCGCCGACGGGGCATCGGTTCGCACAAAGGCCGCACCCGATGCACCGCTTTTCCAGGACTTGCCGGACATCCCCGTCCTCCGCAATGGCTTCCATGGGACACCCATCGGCGCAGGCGCCGCAGCCGGTGCAGGCATCCCGATCGATGGCGGCCTGATAATAGGACAGCATGTAACGCGCCGGGCTTTTCAGTTTCCGGATGTTCCGGAGCGTGGGACAGCAGCAGGTGCAGCAGCAGCAGAGCGTCTCCAGTTTGCGGGCGTTGCTGCAGGTCAGCACGAGGCCGCTCTCTTCCGCCCGGTCGAGGACCCGCAGGGCCTCGTCGGCGCCGATGGATCTGCCGTAGCCGTTGTCGATGTAGAACCGGGCGAAGTCCCCAAACATCAGGCAGACTTCCCGCGGCTTTTCGCATTTGTGCCCCAGCAGTTCCTGCTCCTTCTTGCAGATGCAGGGGGCGAGCGAGATCACGGTCTCCTTCCGGACAATCTCCCGGATCCGGTTGTAGGGCGCGACCTGCGCATTGTCCGGCAGCGAGGATTCGACGGGGATGACCCGGTACTGGCTGGTGAGGCGGGCCGACGACAATCCGATATAGGGCAGATAGGCCTCGAAGAGCTCGCACAGTTCGCGGTCCAGCCGGTTGACCTGGAACTCGTAGAGCCCGATGACAAAATGATAGGCCTGGTACAGCCGCCGGCCTTCCCGGCAAATCCTGAAAATCAATCCCCTCGCCGCCAGCGCTTCCACCTTTTCAGGCAGTTCGCCCTCGTCGATCCCGGTCCGTTTTGAAATGTCGGACACCGTTTCGGGCCTGTCGGTCAGCTTCATGACCAGTTCCGCATCTTCCGGCGAGAACATCTTTTTCAGCAACCTGATTTCCACGCCGTCCGGTGTCTCGGGAAAGCCGGAGGGAAGCCTGTCGAGGAATCGCCTCAGCCTGCCATACACATCTTCATCCATCCCTCGTCTCCCCTGCCCCGAAGCTCGCGAACCGAATCCGAGTTTTTCGACTGACTACAGAAAGAACCGTTCCCCGTCAATCGAATAATGCCCTTCCCGCCGATTGATACACCCCGTTGAATCCGCTTGAATATTTTTTAGCTTTTTAAACAGATGCGCCCGGATTCGGATTTCCCCTGGGTGATTCATGAACTCCGGCCCGGCAGAAACCGAATCCTGAATCTTTCTTGTAATTTGATTACAATTATAACTTGACATATTATTTTCGAATGTGATTATAACAACATTCGAACTGAAAATAAAGCCTTTTGTAGCAGATGATGCAGGAGCGCATGTTTTCCGAACCCCCCCCTTGGTGACTGTATAACAGCGGCTTCGATTTAAAAAATCCCTTCGGGAAAATACCGCAAAGATGATTGTGCCGCCGATTCAGCGTTCCGTCATCATGAGTCTTTCAAAGCACGACCCGACAGATACATAAATTTTCAGCAAGGGAGGACAGAAAAATGATTCTGAGAGACTTGTTCAAGAAACATGCGAGGGAGATTCCGAACGACGAGGCGCTCGTCTTCAAGGAGAGGCGGATCACCTACAAGCAGTACGACGAGATGACCGACCGGGTGGCCATGGGCCTTCTGAAACTGGGCGTTCAACACGGCGAGCGGATCGGGATCTACGGCCCCCTGTGGCCGGAAATCGTCATCGCCCACTTCGGGGCGACGAAGATCGGGGCCATCGGCGTCCCCATGAGCGTGCGGACCACGCCGCCGGAACTCAAGTTCTTCGTCAACGACTCGGAAATCTCAGTCCTGTTCATGCCCAGCGGCTTCATGGGCGCCGACTTCCTGGCAAACCTGGAAGCCGTCCGCAAGGAGATGCCGACGTTGAAGCACGTGGTGTGCTTCGACAGGGAAGCGGACGGAATCCTGCTGTGGGAAAAATTCCTGACGGAGCCGGATGCCGCGACGCTGCAAAAGGCGGCCGACGCCGTCCAGGAGGACGATTCCGCCCTGTTCATCTACACGTCGGGGACGACGGGCGTCCCCAAGGCGGCCCAGTTGACACATAAAAATCTGATCGTCTATACGAATGCCCAGATCGAATGCATGGATTACCATCGCGGCCACAGCATCGTCCTGAACCTCCCCTTCAGTCACGTCGGCGGAGCCGTCATGGGCATCACCGCCAATCTCAACGCCGGCAACAAGGTCGTCATGATGGACGTCTTCAATCCCGAGGAGACCCTTCGCCTGGTCTCGGAGGAGAAGGCAACGACGCTGGGTCAGGTGCCCGCCATGTACGCCATGGAGCTTGCCCATCCCAACCTGAGCAAGTACGACATCAGCTCGCTGAAGATCCCCATCGTCTCCTCCCAGCCCTGCCCCTCGGAGCTGATCTCCGCCTTCAAGAGGATTGTCGGCATCATCCCGCTCAACGCCTACGGCCTGACGGAGTGCACCGCCGCCATCACCTTCACCCACCAGGAAGACGGCGAGGAGAAGCTGACCTATTCCGTGGGGAAGCCGATTTCGTGCATCGAGATGGTCCTCAAGGACGATGACGACAACATCGTCCCCCAAGGCCAGGCGGGCGAGATCTGCGTGAAGGGCCCGGTCGTCATGAAGGGCTACTGGAAGCGGCCCGAAGAGGACGCCAAGGTCTTCGACGCCGACGGCTTCCTCCACACCGGCGACATGGGCCGGTTCGAGGAGGACGGGTCGGTCGTCATCGTCGGCCGGAAGAAGGAGATGTACATTCGCGGCGGCGAGAACGTCTACCCGCCGGAGATCGAGGATGTGATCTGCAGGCACCCGGACGTCATGCTGGCGGCGGTAATCGGCCGTCCTCATGAAAAGTGGGGAGAGGTCGGCCGGGCCTACATCATGCCCAAACCGGGGAAAAATCCCTCGCCGGAGGAGATCAAGGAGTTCCTCAAGGACAAGCTCTCCAACTTCAAGATCCCCGAGGACATCATCGTTCGGCCCATGCTGCCGCTGACGCCCCTGGGAAAGGTCAAAAAGCTCGACCTCTACAAGGAAATGAAACAGGAGCTCGGAAAGTAGAACGGAGGACGTTATGGAAAAATACGATGCAATCATTGTCGGGGCGGGCATCGCCGGCCTCGGCGTCGGAAGCCTTCTCCAGGACAAGGGCCTGAAGACGGCGGTTTTCGAGAAGAGCAAGGTTGTCGGCGGGCGCTCGAGAACCTTCGAACTCCCCGGCGGCTGGCGGATCGACATGGGGACGCACTGCGTCGACCAGGGCGTCCACTCGTCCTGCAACAAGCTGCTCAACATTCTGGGGAAGGAGATTCCCTGGTCCCACAACCTCGAGGGCTTCATGTTTTACGGTGAAGATGGAAAATGGAAGCCCATGATGGAATCCCTCAATCTGAATACGCAGGAGCGGCAGGAATTGATGGAACTGCAGCAATGGATCGCCGCCGCCACGGATGAGATCATCGACCACTACGACAACGTCTCGCTGACGAAGCTCCTCGCGGAGAAGGTGAAGTCACCCAAGATCGCCGAGTTCTGCAAGACCGTCGGCATGGTGCAGACGACGCTGACGGAGTCGGATATCATCTCCGCGGGCGAATTCATCCACATCTACCGGGACCAGATTCGCGTCTCCATCAGCCCGGATCTTCCCTTCAACGCGGTGCGGATGCCCCTGGGCGGCGTCCAGACGATGATGAACGCCATGGCGGAGGCGTACCGGGAAAGGGGCGGCGCCCTCAATCTGGGAACGCCGATCCGCAAAGTCAACGTCCGCAAGGGAGAAATGACGGAGATTGTAACCGATGACGGGCCCATTGCCGCGCCGATCGCCGTCATTGCCGCGCCGATCTGGAATGTGCTCCGGTTCCTCTCCATGGACGAGATGGCGCAGTTCGCGCCGGCCTGGGCGAAGCGCATGAAGGCGTACGAGTTCGAAACCAGCGCGTCCACCGGCTTTACCATCGGAACGAAGGCGCCGCTGTTCGATGACAAGTGCTACCTCTCCGCCTGGCGCGTCCCCGGCCTCGGGCTGCCCCTGCAGATCCTGGGACACACGAACTTCGACGACACGATCGCGCCCCCGGGGCACATGATCGCCTTTATCGGGGCCTGCGGCACGCCGGCGCAGATCGGGAATCCGGAATTCCGCAAGAAGACCCTGGAGCAGTTCTGGGAAGTCGTCAAGAAGATGTTTCCCAACGTGGAGCGCGACCTCGTGTGGAAACAGGACGGCTTCACCATCGGCATCGACGGCCTGAGCCGATCCCCCGGGATGACGGGCCGCTACCGGCTTCCCGTTTATCTGCCCGAAGTGCCGGGATTGTATTTCGCCGGCGACTGCTACACGGGTCGGGGCGTCGGAATGAACACGGCGGCCTCCTCCGCCATGATCTGCGTCCAGGAAATCCTGGCCAGGCAGGGCAGGTAAAAAGGACTGAGACATGGAAGAAACATATGATGTGATCGTCATCGGAGCCGGAGTCGGGGGGCTGACCGTCGCTTCCCTGGCCGCACAGGAAGGCCTGAAGACCCTGCTCGTCGAGCAGTGCGACCGTGTCGGGGGACGGGCCCTGACGATTCGCGGCGAAGAGATCCTCTGGCATGGGGCCTCGTGGTACAAGTCGCTCCTGGCCAGGCAGTACACCTGGATTCCCTATGCCGAACCGTCCCTGGAGGAGATCATCGCCGGGCAGATGCTGAAGGGCTACACCCTGGACGTGGGATACCACGGCGTCGCGCTGAACGGCGACGGGTACTTTCTGGACCTCGATGAGCGGTTGGGCACGGGCGTCGAAATGGCGGGAAACCTCAACAGCACCTACGTCGGCGACGAGTGGTACATGGACTTTCACGCCGGGAAGATGGACGAGCGGCTGCAGCGAATCGTGCAGGAGGAAAAGATTCCCATGATCCGCTTCTACCTGGCCGCCCTGAAGCTGAAGGATGGGGATTACGATGCCCTGGAGAAGGTCTCCGTCACCCAGTGGTGCAAGGATAACGGGCTTTTCGAGAACAAGACGGTCTTCGGCATGATCCACGCCGTCTCCACTCTGATCACCACGATCAACGACCCGGACGACATCTCGATCGGCGACATCTTCCGCTACATGGGCACCGTGATCAACCCGCGGTTCAAGGCCGGGCGGGCGAAGTGGCCCTCCGGGTTCACCACCGGCGGCATCATGCGCTGGAGCCAGGCCGTGGCCAACCGCTTCCGGGAACTCGGCGGCACCCTGGAACTGAACACCCGCGTCCGGGAGATCCGGATCGAAAACGGCCGGGCCGCCGGTGTCATGGTCGAGGACGGTTCCGGCCAGGTCCGGAAAATCAGCGGCGGCAAGGTCGTGAGCAACATCCCCATCCAGGATACCTTCAAGGTGGCCGCCCGGGGCGCCTTCCCGGTGGAGTGGGCCGGCCGGATGGAGGGCCTTTACGGGTACGGTTCCATCGCGCCCTACTTCGGACTGAACCGGCTGGTCCTGCCGGAGCGGGAGTGGAAGGTCGGGGTGAAAGACACCTATGTGATCCCGAAGGAGGAGGGTTTCGAGTATAACGTTTACATGTGCTGGAACATCCAGTCCCAGAGGGATCCCTCCTGCGCCCCCGGCGGAAAGCACCTCATGACGGCCTACGCCCCGGTCACGGAAAAGGAGGCGAAGAACCGGGATCTGATGGTCAAGGCCTGCAGGCTCATCATCGACTACCTGGAGCGCCGCTACCCCGGGTTCCGCAAGAGCGTGGACTGGGCTCTGTTCCCGACGGCCTGGAAACTGGAGGGGGTTGCGAAGTCCAAGACTCAGGCGGGCACCCTGAAGGCTCCCGTCGAGGCCCCCGGCGTGGAAGGGCTCTACTTTGCCGGCGACACGGTGAAGGGCTACGGCGTGGCCATGGACTGCGCGGTGGCGGCGGGCCTGATCTGCGCCTCCTGCATCACCGGAAAGGATTACGGCGTCTCCTGAACAATCGTGTCGGGGAAATGCCGTTGACATTTCAGGCGGACTTCCCTATATTCCGTCCGCTCCGGAAGGGCCTTTCAATCCGGAATCGAAATCATGCGGAGGTGTTGTGTATGTTAAGCAGTGACGCCGTCAAATTGAAGGCCATGATCGACAAGGCGATCGCGGATCATCGGATCACGACCACGGAATACGAGAAGATCCTTGCAATCGCCGACGCGGACATGAAAATCGACCCGCAGGAAAAGAAGCTTCTGGCCCAGCTCCAGGAGTTGATGACCAGCGGTGCGGTGAAAAGGGTGCCGGGCTGATTTTACCGGCGGACAGCCGGCGGATGGATCGGGAAGGCGCCGGCCGGCCCCCTGTCCCCGCCCGGCCTTTCCGGTCCGTTGCCGATGGAGCTTTGCCATGGCTGCGCTGATCGCGCTCGCCGGCGTTCTCACACTTTTTCTGATTCTCCTGATCCGGCGGGGAACAAAGTTAAGCCCGGGGGACGTCCTGTCCAATTACCTCAACTGGCTCATCGGCGGCCGCACGCAAGATGCCTACCATTGCCTCTCCTCGCGAACCCGGGCGGATTGTCCCCTTGCGGAATTCAGGGCGTACCATGCTGCGGGAAGCAGCCTGATCGCCGGACTGCTGGCACGAGGCATCTCCTTCTCCGTTGAGAAGATCGAAATCACAGGCAACCGGGCCGATGCGTCCGTGACGGTCACGGCGCCCGATTTCAAACTCATCCTGGCAGTCGTTTTTCAGGGGATCGGGCCGGACAGGATTCCGGAAAAGAACCTGGATGCCCTCGCTTTCCTCAGGCGCAAAATCAGCCATTATCTGGACCAATACCCCCGGGAAGCCATCCCCATGAAGACCTGCACGGAATCGTATCACCTCATTCGGGAACGGGACGGATGGAAGGTAAGCCTGGACGACGGAAACGCCGACGCGGCGTGAGGCGGGCATGTGCGGCACGGGGCCGGGAGGATCAGGAGGGAAGGAACTGCCGGCCTTCAGCTCAGCGGTGGTACTTCCGGATCGCGGCGGTGACGACGCCGCCAAGCCGCAGCTCCGCCTTCGGCCGGATGGCGGGGTATTTGGGGTTTGCCGCCTCCAGATAAACGGCCTTTCCCTGCTTCCTGAAATACTTGATCGTCCATTCCCCGTCGACCTCGGCGATGACGATGTCGCCGTTCTTCGGCTCCCGCCCCTTCTCGATGACGACCAGGTCCCCTGCCAGGATGCCCGCGTGGATCATGGAGTCGCCGGTCACCTGCAGCAGGAAAGAGGTTTCGGGACGGTTCACCAGGTATTCGTCCAGGGACATCACGTCGCAGAGGGCCTCCTCTTCGGGGGAGGGAAAGCCGGCCTGCACGGCGCCGGCCAGGGGTATGGCCAGGGCGCGACGGGTCATCCGCAGGCGGCCCTTCCCGTCTTTTTCAAGCAAACCCTCGGCGATGAGCCGACCGACCCAGAAATGGATCACGCTCTTGGATTTGACCTCCAGAAGGCCGAGCATCTCCGCGTAGGAGGGCATTCGCCGGTTTTCCCGGTAGAAACGGCCGATCCGCCCCGCGACGCTTTGCGTGGTGTGTTTTCCCGCCATGGGCCGTACATATAGAACGGACGTTCTATTGTCAAGAGATTTTTGCGGAACGGATAGGGAAAATGTGATAGACTGGCAGCGGAGGGATCGAAAATGAAGGCCATTGATGTTCAGGTGCAGACTTTCACTCGGGAGGCGATGCAATTCCACGCCGATCTTGACGAGATCGAGCTGATGACGCGCACCGTCTTCAAGCGGGATTCCGCCTTCACGGGGGAAGCGGAATTCATCGCCGGATTGCGGGCCGCCGGCGTGCGGGCGATGATGATGAGCCCTTTCGGCTGGGCCCGTGAGCATCGGGACCTGGCGCAGATCCGGGAGATGCACGACTACATGGGGCATCTGAAAGCGACCTACCCGGACACGGTCCTGGGCTGCTGGGCCGACATCGACCCGCGTCTCGGCTATCGGGGGGCGCGGGAACTGGAAAGGTGCATTCGGGACGCGGGCATGCTGGGTATCTACACCGGCGCCATCCTGACGGGAATCCCCGTCAACGACAAGATGTACTGGCCGCTCTACGAGGTGTGCGCCGAGGCGGGCGTACCGGTCAAGCTGTCGGTGGGCATGACGGCCATCGGCCAGGGGAAGCCCGGCGGGGGCGGGATTCACCTGAGCCGCGAAAACCCGATCCCCTACGTGGACGAAGTCGCCGTGCGGTTTCCCAACCTGACGATCATTGCCGCGCACTGCGCCTGGCCCTTCCACAACGAAATGATCGCCGTGATGATCCACAAGGCCAATGTCCATAACGAACTTCACGGCTGGTCTCCGAAATATTTCCCTCCGGAACTGAAGCGGGAGATCGGCGGGCGTCTTCAGGACCGGTTCATGTTCGGCTCCGACCACCCGTGGTTCTCCTACGAGCGCCTCTTCCGGGACTGGGAGACCGAGGGATACAAGCCGGAGATTCTGGAAAAGGTGTACTGCCGGAATGCCCAGAGGATTTTCGGACTGAAGTGAGGATCGCTGCACCGGGACATTGTGAGGGGGGAACCATGAAGCGGATATTCCTGATTTCCATTCTGGCCGCGGCCTTGACGGCGGGGGCGTGGCAGTCCCTTTTTGCCGGAACCTACACCTGCAGCCGGGCGCCCGGTCAGACGGCCTCCTGCGCCGTGGATGACCGGGCGTGGGAGAAAGACGGCAGGGTGGTCTTCTCGTGCGGCGATTCGGCGGGCGCCGCAGCCCGGGAGATTGCCTGCGACATGATGTACGCGCCGCTGCAGGGATACACCTATACGGGCATGCTGGGGTACAATTGGCAATGCGGCGGCATCACCGTGTCGCACGCCGAACTGCAGGATCACCGGTCCATGTGCGGCAGGATCTGCGGCGCCTGTGAGGGCGGATGGCAGTAGCCGCCGCAAGCTGCACAGGCGCCTCGAAGGCCCGGCGGATGGTCATCTTCAAAAACATCCTGCGCGGACCGCAAGGTTGAATCCCGCCATGCCGAAAAAGAAGCTCATCGAAATCATCCGGGAACTGCTGAAAGCCGAGATGGAGATGCATTTTCTCGACCAGCTTCACGAGGACGATCTTCAAGCCCTGGCGGATTCCATTCGGGAAAGGATTGACGGCCTGAAAAGAAGGAAACGGGACGGCGATCCCTGAAGGGATTTCCGCCTCATTCCCGTTCAGCGCCGCGCCTTCATCCCCTGCCCCCGCCTGCCCGGATCTTTCCGACCGGCGCCAGGTAGACCGCGAACTCATTCTCTCCGTCGATCCGCAGCAGGCGGTCGAGCGCCTCCTGGTCGTAGGCGGCGACCGCGCAGGTTCCGGCGCCGATCGCCTCGCAGGCGAGGTACAAATTCTGGCAGACGTGCCCGGCATCGACGGCCAGGACCTTGTGGGCCGCCAGGCCATAGCGCCACTCCATCCGGTAGGGAATGGCCGTCCAGATGAACGTCGCGGCCGCCTTGCCCGGGTAGGGTTGCCCGAAGACGGCAGCCACGATCTTTTCGGCGAGCCCCTCCTCGAAAAACGCAAACAGGAGCCGGTGGCCGACGGGAAGGTACCGGTAAACGCCCGGATCGAGCCCCTCCACGTTCAGGACGCAGAGGTACGTTTCCAGAGCGTGCCGGCATCCCGCCGACGGGACCGTCCGGTACGCATGTCCGGCATCGATCCTCCTGCGGATGCCCTGGGTGGCCCAGAGCAGATAAGACAGTTCGTCCAGCGTCAGGGCATGCCGCAGATAAGCCCGCCGGCTCTGCCGATTGGCGATTGCCGCCGTCAGGTCCACCCCCGGGACGCCTTTCCACTGCCCGATGCCGGGCAGGTCGAGGATCCGGGCCTTTTCCGGACAGGGCTTCTCGACGGGCGGGGGATCGATGCCCAGGCTCTGGTCGGTCCGGGAGAAATCGATCTGCTTCCGGATGGTATCCTTGAGAAAGGAGCGGGATTGCTCCATCCGCTTTTTTCCCATCGATCCTTCCTCACCGCCGCGAGGCGCCTGTTGAATCGGCGGGCGCCTCGGATACGTCCATCTCTTCCGGGGGATAGGGCTTCAGGATGGACAGCAGCCCCCGCAAGTTCCCGTTCCCCGGGTCCAGCCAGAATCCTTCCTGTTCTTTCGGCACGACCACGGGCATGCGGTCGTGGATGGGTTCGACCAGCGTGTTGGGCTCCGTGGTGATGATCGTGCAGGTCAGCAGCGGCTGATGATCCGGCGATGCCCAGCGTTCGTAAAGACCGGCAAATCCGAAGGGTTTTCCCGACCTGAGATGAAAGTAGAAGGGCCTCTTCGCCTTTCCCTCCTTCCGCCACTCGTAGAAACCGTCCGCAACGATGAGACAGCGGCTCTTGCGGAACGCATTCCGGAAGCTCGGCTTTTCGGCAACGGTCTCCGCGCGGGCGTTGAACAGCCTTTTACCGATGGACGGGTCCCTGGCCCAGGCGGGCACGAGGCCCCACCGCAGGCCGACCAGCCGGTTCCCGCCGTCGTGGACGACCGCGGCAACCTCCCGGCCGGGAGTGATGCCGCTTCCCGTCCGGTATTCACAGGCGACTTCCCGGACAGCGAACGACGCGACAACCGCCGACAGATCCGTCAGCAAGGCAAATCGTCCGCACATCGGTCAGGAACCCTCCGGTTGCGCCGGCCGCAAAGGCGCTTCAGAACGTCCCCTGCGCCGGCTTTTTTGAAATCCCTGCCGCGGGCTTTTCATGGCCGCCTTGAAATCTCTCACCGCCGATGCTTTTTCCATGCGGCGCGCGGGCCGACACACCCCCGACTTTTCCCTGCTTCCGATTTCGGCGCGGACGGGAACCGGCCCCGCTACACCAGGCTTTCCAGCGCGAGAGGTGAAGACAGGGTTTCGTTTGCCTGCCGCAGCCTCTCTTCCGGGGCGTACACGGCAACGACCGCGGAAGCGGCGGCGGGCCCGAAATAGCGGACGGCCGTCTCCCGAACGGCCTCCGCCGTGACGCCCAGAACCAGGTTCCGGAAGCGCTGGCGTTCGTCATCGGTCAGTTCGGCAAACGTCCGGATCATGGCGGTGTACCCCCGGCCCGAGGGGTCCATGGGCCGGTCGAGAGCGCCGATGGCGCCGATCACCGCCTTTTCCAGGTCCTCGCCGGTCAGGGGCTCTCCCGCGAGATAATCCGCCGTTCCGCGGTAGACCCCAAGGGTTTCGAGAAGATGGGGATCCCGGTAGGAGAGAAAGGCAAAGATGCCGTTCATCGGGTCAAACTGGCACATCCCCCCGTAAGCGCCGCCTCGAACGCGGATCTGCTTGTACAGATAGCCGTTGGAGAGCTGCTTTGCCGCCACGTACAGGGAAGCGGCGAGGGGCTCGGCATAGGTCGGCGCTTCCATCGCCTGGGCCACATAGCAGACCTGTGCGGGTATGGCCACACCGGCGTCCCGGCGGGAGAGGTCCGGCATCGAGGCGGCGCCCGGCGCCCCCCCCTCCGCCAGACGGGAGATCAGCCGCTCTGCCTCCTCCTGCAGCCGGGAAAGCCCTTCGGCATCGGACGTCAAATTGAGCGTCAGCCTCCCTTTCCTGAATATCATTTCCCTGAGCCGCTCCAGCCGCTCCTGCAACTCCTTCGTCCGGCCCGGGAACAGGTCCGCCAACTCCGTCAGCAGCCGGATCTGCGTCCTGCCGTGCCACAGTTCATCGCGCCAGGCAGGCAGGGTCAGCGCGGCCCCGGCGAGCCTCTTTGCGAAGAGGTGCCCGGAGGGGATCACGGAGGCGCGCATACGGTTTTTCTTCTCTGCGACCAGGTCCCGCATGCGCGCTTCATTGGACAGGTCTCCGGCCGTGAGCATGTCGGACAGAATCCGCACCGCCTCTTCCGCGTTGCGTTGAAGGGCGCTGACGCGGACGATCATTTTCTGCCAGGGGTCCCTCTCTCCGGCCGTGAGCCCGGCGGCCGGGGTGCAGCCCAGTCCTCCCGTCCGAAGGGCGATCCGCTTGGCCATCTCCTCATAGCCGCAGCCGGCGGCGCCCATGTTGGTCAACAGCTTGCCCAGCAGGGGAAGATAGGGCTGGAGATCCTCCGGCACGTCCGAGACGTCGAAAGCCAGGTCGAGATAGACGATCCCGTTCGTGAACAGATCGTGGATCAGGGCCGGGACGCCCCCGATGAATGCGCGCTCCGTGGGCACCGTCTCCACGGCTCTCTCGATGTCCGCCAGATGCAGCCGGGGAAGGGTTGCCAGGGCTTCCGGGGCGTCGGCCTTCGACTGAAACGCCTTCAGCAGGCCGGCCTCGCGGCGGATGCGCTCGAGATCCGCGGCGGTCAGGCTGGTTCTGATTCCGTCCAGCTTCCGCCTCCGCGCTTCTTCGCGCTTTTCATTGAAAGCCGGGTCTGGTTCCATGACGGACAGCAGGCGGTGGGGATTGTCCAGAAGCCAGGTTTTAACGATGCCCTGGAAAATGCCGTGGTTTTCCGACCACTTCTTCCGGATGGATTCGATCAGGCGGGGAAAATTGAGGCCGGACAGAGGATCGCCGCCGTACAGCCAGGCATGAAAGGCGCGGCCCATCAGCAGAATCCCGTAGGGATAGGCGCTGCGCTTGATCTCCCGGCCCTGGAACTCCACCTGGTGCAGCGTCCCCTCGATCAGGTCCCGATCGAAGCCCGCCGCGACGACGCGGCGCAACGTCTCCAGGATCAGGGATTCGATCCGATCGGCCTTCTCTGGATCGGTGCCCCTCAACCCGACGGAAAAGGCGATCTGCTTCAGATCCCGCTCCAGACCGCTCGCGGGAGAGAGGTCTTCGCCCAGCCCGGAATCGATGAGGGCCTTCCGCAGCGGTCCGGCGGCGCTGCCGATTAGCATGCCCGAAACAATCTGCAGGAGCAGGGCCGTTTCATCATCCGTGTTTTCGGCCGTCATCCAGGCCACGTTGACGGTTGTTTTACCTTTCAGATCCTCGTCCCTGCCCACGGGGTAACCGCCGCGGACCCTTGACGGATTCGACCAGCGGGGCTGGCTCTTCACGGAAGAGTCAACCGGAACACGGTCAAAGCCCGACAGCATCTCCTCCAGGAAAACCAGGTGGTCGGTGGTGGGAATGTCCCCATAGATGAACCAGCGGGCGTTCGTGGGCGAGTAGTAGTCCCGGTGGAAGCGGCGAAAGGCCTCATAGGTTAGTTCCGGAATCTCCTCCGGGTTCCCGCCGGAGTCATGCGCATAGGCGGTATCCGGGTAGAGATTCTCCTGGATCGCCTTGTACATCAGATTGTCCGGCGAAGCGTAGGCCCCTATCATTTCATTATAGACGACACCGGAAATGACGAGGTCGCTGCCGGGGTTTTCCGGATCGGCCGGTTCGAGGTGATGGCCCTCCTGGGCAAAGGTCTGCCGGAGCAGGCGGGGCCGCAACACCAGATCGGTATAGACGCGGGCGAGGTTGAAAAAATCGGCCCGGACCTGGCTGGCCACGGGGTAGATCGTCTTGTCCGGATAGGTGAAGGCATTGATGAAGGTCTGCAGGGTCCCCTTCATGAGCTCATTGAAGGCGTCCTTGAGGGGAAAGCGGTCGGATCCGGCAAGGACGGAATGCTCCAGAATATGGGGAAGGCCCGTGGAATCGCCGGGCGGTGTGCGGAAGCCGATGGCGTAGAGGTTCTCGCGGTCGTTGCAGTGGAGATGGAGAACCTTCGCGCCCGTCGCCTCGTGCTCCAGTTCGTAGGCGGTCACGCGGATGTCCGGAATCTGCGCGACCTGGACAACCTGGAACCCATGAAGCCGCTGCCCGGTGAAGAGGGTGGCGGCGGGACAGGCAAGCGTCATCCCCGCACTGTTCGACGGGCCTTTCATGATTCCACCGGTATCGACTGGTCTCCCCGGAAAAAAGCCTTGACCACTCCGAGGTACTGGGCCAGCAGCTTCTTGCTGACGACGAACACGTGCCCCACGTGCTGCTCGATAGTGCGGTTCAGTCCGCCGCGGCTGATTCCGATGTTCCGGTCCGAGACCAACCCCCAGAGATCGCTGGAAACGCAGGACCCGGCGGGGGCGATGGGATCCCGGTCGCCCCGGTAATTGAAGATGGCGACCCCGGCCTTTCCGAGGGCATCCATGTTCACGGGCTTTCCATCGAGCGCCGGAACGATGGAAGGGAGACAATAGGTCCCTTCATAGATCCCGTTTTCCGCATAGATCTTCTGCAGCCATTCCCGGTGCGCCTGCGCGGGAAACTTGGTGCCGTGGGTGAGCCAGTAGAGGAACGGCGCCGCATCGGACAGCGCGTCCGGCCTGGACGCGCGGCTGTAGAATCCGCTGGCCATGTAGTAGGACACCCCCGCCTGGATCTCGTTCATGCCGAATTCGATGACCTGGGGCGGTATGTTGACATCTCCGAACAAATCCTCCACGACATCCCGGTCATATTCCGTACGGATGATCTCCCGCATTTTCGCGTGGCCGCTTTCCCCGTCGTCGAACCGGACCGGGGCAACGACGACGGCCACCTTCCGAATGTCCATCGGCTTGCGCCGGGCCATCCGCTCCTCCGCGCGCCGCGCGAGATAGGGCAGGATCAGGGTCCCGCCCATGCAGTATCCCATTGCATGGATCTCCTGTCCCGGATGCCTCCCGGAGATCAAGTCGAGATAACGGTCATGGACCGTCTTTCCGTAAAAATCCAGCCCGAGGCGCGCGCTCTCGAATCCGGCATCGCCGTACTCGACCAGATAGATTTCGTAGCCCTCCTTGAGCATGCTCTCGACGATGGACTTGCCCTGCGCCAGGTCATAGATCTCCGGCAGGTTGATCAGCGGCGTGTTCAGGTAGAGTACCTTGCCGTTGGACCGGTACTCGTCCATCAGCGGAAGATAATGGCGCAGCACCACCGAATGGAGATTGGAGCCGGCGACGATCTCGTAGGGGCAGTAGCCGATTTTCCCGCCCGTCGCGCGCTCCGCGTAGTCCTTGATGTCGAAGGCATTCTCGCGGTAGATGTTCTCGAGCCGGCGACGCCCCTCCTCCAGGTAAGCGGGGAAGGTCAGCGCATCGGCGCCGTCCGCTTTCTTCGGCATGTAGGGAAGGTCGCCGCTTTTCAGCGGCGTCTCCGTGATCACCACCAGAAGGGCGGTCAACAGCTCCTTCATCGCGCGGAGCCGCGTCAGGCCCAGGGAGCTGAAGTTCATTTCCAGAAAGGCGAATTCCCCTATGCAGCGCTGCAGAAAATCCTTTCCCTCGTCCTTCGTGGTCAGACGCCGCGCCTTCTCGATGTCGAAGCTGCCGTCGGAGATGAAGTTTCCGCAGAGGCTGTGCATGAGACGGGCATGGCTCAGATAGATCCACCCGTTCATCTCGCCGAAGATGTCGGGATTGCGGCCGGTCAGCGTCAGAAAGCGGGCCATCTGCCGGATCGGATCCAGTATGGTCTTGTCGAGGATCAGACGCTGCCAGTAGGCGGCCAGGGCACAGGGTCCGAAGAGGGGGGTCTCGCTGACCGACGCGAGGACTTTACTCCACTGGATCAAGCTCCGGACGGCCCCTCCGGCGATTTTGCTTTTCCAGGGAACGACAAAACCGTAACCTTCACGGTTGTCCGCCGGGGTCACTCCCATGCGGGCCAGCAATTCGTCGGGCGTGATCCGCCGGGATGCCTTTTTTTCATGGCCAGCCATCGCCATCTGGTCCTTCCACCTGCCCGGTGAGAAAAAAACCTCTCGCTTTTCCAATAAATGTAGGACAAAGGCCGAGCGTCCGTCAAGGGAAAAGAGGACCCCGTAAACCCTTGACAGAAAGGGCCAACTTCCATATAGTCCCCCAGCCCGTGAGGATGTGCTCCGGCAGACGGGCAGGCCGGGTTCCGGTCTGCATTCCCTGCCTTTCCCGTTCACGAACCCGGGGAAAAGCCCATGATCGGGCCGGTCATGGGCTGAACAGAAAGGATACGAAATGCCAAAACGCAGCGACATCCGCAAAGTCATGATCATCGGCTCCGGCCCGATCGTAATCGGCCAGGCCTGCGAGTTCGATTATTCGGGAACACAGGCCTGCAAGGCCCTCAGAAAGCTCGGGTACGAAATCGTGCTTGTCAACTCGAATCCGGCCACCATCATGACCGACCCGGGAATGGCCGACGTCACCTATGTGGAGCCCCTCAATCTCCAGACGATGATCGAAATTATCGAGAACGAGAATCCCGATGCGATCCTGCCGAACCTCGGCGGCCAGACCGGTCTGAACCTGACCTCCCAGCTGGCCAAAGCGGGGATTCTCGCAAAGCACAACGTCCGGGTCATCGGCGTCCAGGTGGATGCCATCGAACGGGGCGAAGACCGGATCGCCTTCAAGGAAACCATGAACCGCCTCGGCATCGAGATGCCCAAGAGCGAACCGGCCTACACCGTCGAAGGGGCGGAAAAAATCGCCGCGCAGCTCGGATATCCGGTCGTCATCCGTCCCGCCTACACCATGGGCGGCACCGGCGGCGGCCTCGTCTACAATCTCGAGGAGCTGCGCACCGTCGCCAGCCGGGGAATCGCCGCCAGCCTGGTGGGCCAGATCCTCGTCGAGGAGTCCGTGCTGGGCTGGGAAGAGCTGGAACTTGAGGTGGTGCGGGACGCGAAAAACAAAATGATCACCGTCTGCTTCATTGAAAACGTGGACGCCATGGGGGTGCACACCGGCGATTCGTACTGCACGGCGCCCATGCTCACCATCAGCCCGGAACTGCAAAAGCGCCTTCAGAAATACTCCTACGACATCGTGGAGGCCATCGAGGTGATTGGCGGCACCAATATCCAGTTCGCCCATCAGCCGGAGACGGGCCGCGTCGTGGTCATCGAGATCAATCCCCGCACATCCCGCTCCTCGGCGCTCGCCTCCAAGGCGACGGGCTTTCCCATCGCGCTGGTCTCCTCCATGCTCGCGGGCGGTCTGACGCTCGACGAAATCCCCTACTGGCGGGAAGGGACCCTCGACAAATACACACCCTGGGGGGATTATGTCGTCGTGAAATTCTGCCGCTGGGACTTCGAGAAGTTCCCCGGCGCCACGGACCGGCTGGGCACCCAGATGCGGGCCGTGGGCGAGGTGATGAGCATCGGCAAGACCTACAAGGAGGCTTTCCAGAAATCCATCCGGTCTCTGGAGAAGGGCCGCTACGGACTCGGTTTCGCCAAGGATTTTTATGAAAAACCGCTCGACGAGCTGATGGAGCTGCTCGCCGAACCATCCAGCGAACGGCAATTTATCCTGTACGAGGCGCTCCGCAAGGGCGCCGACGTGGAATTGCTGTCCCGGCGGACCTTCATCAAGCCCTGGTTCATCGGGCAGATGAAGGAGCTGGTGGAACTGGAGGAGGAGATCCGCCGGTTCAGGGGGAAGATGCTGCCCGACGACCTGCTGCGAAAGGCCAAGCAGGACGGGTTCTCCGACCGCTACCTGGCCACGATCCTTCAAGCCGACGAGGCGACCATCCGCAAACAGCGCCTCTCCTTCGGCCTGGGCGAGCGCTGGGAGCCCGTCCCGGTCAGCGGCGTCGAGAACGCCGCCTATTACTTCTCCACGTACAACGCAGCGGACAAGGTCGGCGCCAGCGACCGGCGGAAGATCATGGTCCTCGGCGGCGGCCCCAACCGCATCGGACAGGGGATCGAGTTCGACTACTGCTGCGTGCACGCCGCCTTCGCGCTCCGCGACGAGGGCTACGAGTCCATCATGGTCAACTGCAACCCGGAGACGGTTTCCACGGACTACGACACCTCGGACAAGCTCTACTTCGAACCCCTGACGGTGGAGGACGTCCTGAGCATCTACGAGAAGGAAAAGCCCGAGGGCGTCATCTGCCAGTTCGGCGGCCAGACGCCGCTCAACATCGCCGGAGAGCTGGCGGCAGCCGGCGTCCGGATCATCGGGACGTCGCCGGAGACCATCGACATGGCCGAGGACCGGGACCGCTTCCGCGGGCTCATGGACGGGTTGGGCATCCCCATGCCCGCCTCCGGGATGGCGAGCACCCTCGATGAGGCGCTGGCGATCGCCGGGCGGATCGGCTACCCCCTGATGGTCCGGCCCTCCTATGTGCTGGGAGGCCGCGGCATGGAGGTCGTGCATGACGAGGAGATGCTCAAGCGATACGTGGCAGCGGCCGTCGGCGTGACGCCGGAGCGGCCCATCCTCATCGACAAGTTCCTCGAGAACGCCATCGAGTGCGAGGCGGACGCCATCTCCGACGGGCAGGACGCCTTCGTCCCCGCCGTCATGGAGCACATCGAGCTGGCGGGCATCCATTCCGGGGATTCCGCCTGCGTGATCCCGCCCATCAGCATTCCGGCCCGGCACATCGACACCATCTGCGACTACACCCGCAAGATCGCGATCGCCTTCAAAGTCGTGGGCCTGATGAACATCCAGTACGCCATTGCCAACGACGTGGTCTACATCCTGGAGGCCAACCCCCGCGCCTCCCGAACCGTGCCGCTGGTTTCAAAAGTGTGCAACGTTTCCATGGCCCGCCTCGCCACGCAGGTGATGCTGGGAAAAAAGCTCGGCGACCTGAACCTGAAGAAAAGGGTCATCCCGCACTTCGGCGTCAAGGAAGCCGTCTTCCCCTTCAACATGTTTCAGGAGGTTGACCCCCTGCTTGGGCCGGAAATGCGCTCCACCGGGGAGGTCCTGGGACTGGCGGAATCCTTCGGCCTTGCCTTTTACAAGGCGGAGGAGGCGGCGCAGCAGGTTCTTCCCGACCGGGGCGCTGTCCTGATCACGGTCAACCCGCAAGACCAGGGAGGGGTCGTCGAGGTGGCGCGGGAATTCCGGAAGCTGGGCTTTCGGATCAAGGCGACCGAGGGGACGCACCGCTTCCTTCGGGAGCACGGTGTGGAAGCGGAACCGATTCTGAAGATGCACGAGGGCCGGCCCAACATCGTGGACGGCATCATGAACGAGGAGATTCAGCTCGTCATCAACACGCCCATCGGAAAACTGAGCCTGCACGACGATTCCTACATCCGCAAGGCCGCCATCAAGTACAAGGTGCCCTACATCACCACGATCGCCGCGGCCATCGCCGCAGCCAAAGGGATCGCCGCCTTCCGGAAGGGACACGGAAGGGCAAAATCACTGCAGAACTACCACGTGGACATCCATTAGGCCGGTCGCGCCGAACGGAGCGCGCCGATGATTTCCTCGCCGTAGCGGGCGGCTTTTTCCGCGGAAAGACCGCCTTCTTTTTTCAGGGCCGAAAGTGTCGGATCCCCGACGCGCGCCAGGTTGACCAGCTCCCGATCGGACAGGATCATGAAAATGGCCCGGTTCATTTCCCGGGCTTTCTGAAAGCGCCAGCGATAGAGCCGTTTCAGGGCCTTTTTCCAATCGGCCTCCAGAAAGGCGTAGCCGTCGACTTTCCGGTGTCCTCGAACATCCAGCGTCTTTTCCTGCCAGGTTCCCGCCGCGACATCGGCAAAAACGCGAAGCGCCTGCTTTTCCAGCCCCCGGCTTTCAATGTCCGCCGACAGTTTTTCGTAAAGGGGCGCCAGGTAGGCCGTGTCCAACACGGCGTACCGCAACTGCTCCTCCGTCAGGGGCCGATGATCCCACTGCGAGCGCTGGATTTTCTTGCTTTTCACGAGCTCGACCCCCAGGTGCTGTGCGATCAGGGTGGACAGGGAAAGATAGCGGCACCCCAGAAGGGCGGCGGCCCGGTGCGTGTCGAAGACGTTTGCAAAGCTGAAGCCGTAGTCCCGCTTCAGGAGCCGAATGTCGTTGTCCCCGGCATGCAGAACCTTCACGACGGTGGGATGGGCCAGGGGTCCGGCCAGAAAGGACAGGTCCGTGCCGTTCAGCGGATCGAAAAGATAGGTCCACTTTGCCGCCCGAATCTGGATCAGGCAGAGCTTGTCCCGGAAACAGCGGAACGAATCGTACTCCGTATCGATGCAGAGGACCGTCGACGCTTCGATGTCCCTTGCGGCGGACCGCCGCTTGGGGGGCGAATCGACCCAGGTCCACGGCCTTTGATCCAATCCGGTCATCCTTTCCACGGGGAAATTCCCCGCCGGTCTCACGGCTTCACATAAACTCTCGAAATCGCGAGCACAGCCATGACAATCAGCATGAAGCCCATTGCCGCGAAATCCCGGCCTTCGAGCCGAAGCTCCCGAAGGGCCGAACGCGGACCGCGGTGATAGCCCCGGGCCTCCATCGCCTCGGCCAGTTCGTCGGCGCGGCGGAATGCGCTGATCAGCAGCGGCACGGACATGGACACGGCGATTTTCGCCCGCCGCAGCAGGCCGCCCGCTTCCAGATCGGCGCCCCGGGCCGCCTGCGCCGTCCTAATGCGGTTGAATTCATCCCGCATCGTCGGCACGAAGCGGAGCGCCATGGCCGTCATCATGGCAATCTCCCGCGTGGGCAATCCCAGATATTTAAAAGGCGTCAGCAGCTTCTCGAGTCCGCCGATCAGATCCGAGGGCCTCGTCGTCATCGACAGGATGGCGCCGCAGAGGACCAGCGCGGCAAACTGCCAGACCACCATCGCCCCCTGGAACAGGCCCTCCCGCGTGATCCGGATGTGCAGCGGGGGCAGGGACCAAAGCGCTGTACCATCGGTGAAGAAAAGATGCAACAGGAAGAAAAGACCTGCGAACCAGGCCAGCGGCCGGACCGCCTGCAGCAGGCGCGTGAATTCCAGACGGGCCGCCCGCATCACGGCAAACAGAAGCAGGCTGATGAGGCAGGCATCCACGCCGCCTGCCTGGAAGGTGAACAGGCCCAGGGCGACGGTCGAAGCGATCTTCACCCGCGGATCCATCCGGTCCACAACCGACTCGCCGGCGATCGATTGACCCGACCCTGTCATCTTACCCGCTCCCCGCCGGTTCGGGACCCGGAAACGCCCCGTTCGCCCGCGAACCGAGGCGCGACGAGATCTCCGCGCAAGCCTCATCGACCGTCAGGATATCCGTCTTCAGGTCCAGTCCGCTTTCCCGAAGCCGGCGCATCAGCAGGGTCACCTGGGGAACGCGAAGACCGAGGTCTTTCATCGCCTCAACCCGGCCGAAGATGTCCTGAGGCGCCCCGTCCAGGGCAATCGCGCCCCGGTCCATCACCAGGAGGCGGTTCGCACCCGCCAGGTCGTTCATGTCGTGGGTGATGTGGATGATGGCGATCCCCCGGCCATGCAGCCTTTGAATCATGGCGAGGACCCGTTCCCGGCTCGACGGATCGAGATAGGCCGCAGGTTCGTCCAGGGCAATGTACCGGGGATCCGTGGCCAGGACGCCGGCGATGGAAACCAGCCGTTTTTCGCCTCCGGACAGCGTGTGCGGCGCCCGTTTCGCAAAGTCCTCCATTCCGACCAGCGCGAGGGCCTCGTCGACCCGCTCCCGGATCTCCGTCGCGGTCAGGCCGAGATTGGCCGGGCCGAACGCCACGTCCTCCTCGACGGTCACGCCAACGATCTGATTGTCGGGATTCTGAAAAACCATCCCCACCCGCCGCCGGATCTCCCCGCGGCTCTTCCGGTCCCGAGTGTCCATGCCGTCGACGGCAACCGATCCCTCGCCCGGCGTAAAGAGCGCGTTGAAGTGCTTGATCAGCGTGGTCTTGCCGCAGCCGTTCGGCCCGATCAGGGCGACATGCTCCCCCTCGTGGATTTCCATCGTGATGTTCTTCAAGGCCGGGATGTCCCGGCCGTCATAACGGTAGCTCACCTGCCGGACTTCGATCATGACCGCTTCCCATAAACCCCGTTTTTCATGAAATGCACCGCTACAAGCGGATGTGGTCCCGCACCTTTCGGCAGATCAGCGCCGCGACGACGATCTTCAGGATATCGCCCGGCAGCGGCGGGAGCAGGCCGACGGCGACGGCCCGGGCAAGGTCCAGCTTCGCGACGACCATCAACTGCACGATGCCCAGGATATACACCACGGCAATGCCCAGGGACATGGAGCCGATCAGCCAGACCAGCCCCGGCTTTTCCCGCATGGCCATCAGCTTGCCGATGACGAAAGCCCCTGCGACAAATCCGAAGAGATAGCCTCCCGTCGGACCGATGAGAACCCCGGCCCCGGCCTTGCCGCCGGCGAAAACCGGTAGACCGACGACACCGAGCAGGATGTAAACGACCTGGCTCATGGCGCCCAGATACCCGCCCAGCAGGGCGCCGGCCAGATCGACAAAGAGCGTCTGCAGGGTGACGGGAACGGGCGGCAGCGGGATCATGATGAAGGCGCCCAGGGCCGTCAGCGCCCCGAACATGGACGCGTATGCCATTCCCCGCAGGGATATTTCTTCCCGAGGCAATCGACACCTCCCCGTTTGCATTCGTTTCCTCCGGCGGACGGATGCGCCGGGGGCGTCTTCTCAGAGCAGGGTCACATCCCCGGAGAAGATCCGGACGGTTTCACCCCGGTCGTCCCTCAGGATCAGGAAGCCCTCCGAATCGAAATCCAGGACCTCGCCCACATGCTGCCTTCCGGCCGTCCGCACCAGGATGCGCCTCCCCATCATGTCCGTCAGCGTTTTCCAGCGCTGCATCACGGGACCGAATCCGCTTGTCCGGAAAAGATCGTAATGCCGCTCGTAAGCTGCCAATAAACCGCGCAGAAGTGCTGCCCGCGGAAAGGGCGCGCCCGTCTCGACCAGGATGCTGGTCGCCTGCTGACGGATTTCCCTCGGGAAATCCTCCGCCGGGGTGTTGACGTTCACCCCCAGGCCGACGACCATGTACTCGACGGCATCCATGCCGGTGCTGATTTCGGTGAGAATCCCCGCGATCTTCCTCCCCTTCACGAGGATGTCGTTGGGCCACTTGATCCGCACATCCAGCCGTGTCTCCGCCAGGAGCGCCTCCGCCACGGCGACGGAGGAAAGGAGCGTCATGCGGGGCGCTTCATGGGGCGGTATGGCGGGCCTCAGAATCAGCGAGGCGTAAATGCCCTGCAGGGGCGGAGAAAACCAGCTTCGGTCCATCCGCCCCCGGCCCTGCGTCTGCTCATCGGCAACGACCAGCGTTCCTTCCGGAGCGCCCTGTAAGGCCAGCTCTCTTGCGATCCGGTTCGTGGAATCGGTCCGGCGTTCATAACGGGCTTCCCTTCGGCCCAGCACACGCGTCGCCAGGCCGTCGCGGATTTCCCGGATCAGCAGGAGATCGGGAAGGTCGCGCAACCGGTAGCCTTTGCGCGGCGATGATTCAATGACGTAACCCTCCTCCTTCAGCGCGCAGACCTGCTTCCAGACGGCGGACCGCGATACGGACAGCCGCTCTCCGAGCAGCCGTCCGGAAATCCATTTGCCCGAGGCCGCCTTCAGATCGCTCATCAGACGCTCTCGGGTCTGCAAGGCAGGGAAGGCCTCGCTCATGGCCGGCATCGTCCTTTCCTGCCGGCGGCGCAGGAACAGACCGGCGTCGCCTCTCGGGTTGCAAGAAGCCCCAGGTCTTCGATCATCTCCCGGTCCAGGCCCGCATCGCGTCCCGGGGGGGTCGAATCGTTTCCGATCATGAGTGAGTTGGCGCCCGCGACCAGCCCGAGAGGCAGGAGCTGGCGGAGGTTCTTCTCTTTTCCGCCGCAGAGCTTGATGTCCCGGTCCGGAAGCAGAAACCGAAAAATGGCAATGGTGGTCAGAATCTCCAATGGCGGCAGCGGCGGCGTTCGGCCGAGCGGTGTCCCTTTGATGGGATTGAGGATGTTGAGGGGCACCGAATCCACACCGAGGTCCCGAAGCGTCAGGGCCAGTTCGATTCGGTGACCGACCCCTTCGCCCAGTCCGATGATGCCGCCGCAGCAGGTGGAAAGTCCCGCCGAACGGGCCGCCCGGACCGCTTCCACATCCTCGTCATAGTCGTGGGTGGTGCAGATCTTCCCGAAAAAGCTCCGCGAAGTCTCGAGGTTGTGATGGTAGCGGTACAGTCCGGCTGCCTTCAGGGCCTCCGCCTGCTCCCGATCGATGATGCCCGGAGAGACGCAGGCTTTCAATCCCAGCTCGTTGATGCCCCGCACCGCCCGGAAGATGACCGCCCACTCCTTCCGGGCCCTGACCCGTTTCCCGCTGGTGACGATGCCGAACATTTCAGCACCAGCCCTGCCGGCCCTTTCCGCCTTCTCAACGATTTCTGTGGCCTTTCGGAGGGAATAGGAATCTACCTCCGTCGGATAATGGGACGACTGTGCGCAGAACGCGCAGTTTTCGGAGCACTTACCCGACTTCGCGCTGACGATGCCGCAGAGAATCACCTCATTTCCCTTGAAATGCTCCCGGATTTCCGACGCGGCCGTCATGAGATGAAACGGGCGGGTCGCCCCCTCCTCGAAAAGACGCAGAGCGTCACCCGTGTCGAGATTTTTCCCCCGGATGGCCTTATTTTTTATTTTATCAATTATATTCAATATATTAAACAGATATGGGATAAATATTTCCATCCTTATTATGAGAAATGGCTGTGATTGTCAACCTGTTTGTTGATCTCGGTTGATAATTGAAATCGTAAAAAAGCTTGACAAGAAAAGAAATTTTTGTTTAATTACTACTTATACGATAGTAATTATAGTAATTCAAAAACAGGGTTCCCCATGAAACTATCCACAAGAGCCAGATACGGAGTAAGGTTGATGCTTGCCCTTGCCAGAAGCTACGGGCAGGGGTCGGTTTACCTGAAGGATGTGGCGAAGGGCGAGGAAATTTCCGAAAAGTACCTCAGCCAGATCATCATTCCACTGCGAAGCGCGGGGCTCGTGAATTCAACCCGTGGCGCCCATGGAGGCTATATGCTCTCGAAGCCCCCAGCGGAGATCACGCTGAAACAGATCGTCGATCCCCTGGAGGGAGATTGTCTGGTCGATTGCGTGAAAAACCCCTCAGCCTGCCCGCGAGTGCTCACCTGTGCCAGTCGCGATGTCTGGGCGCTGCTTGGCGGCAGGATCTCGGAAACTCTGGATGGCATCACACTGGAGCATCTGGTTCTCATGAACCGGGAGAAGTCCGAACAGGCCCTCGGACCGCAGATATGACGAGGAGGGCAGGAAACAGATCCATCTGTGTAAGGCTTCAACTGGCTCAGGGGATGCCGATGCGGTACAGTGGATAGGCTCTAAAGAAATCCGGACGGTGACAGGAGCGTAAAATTGGGAAACAGGGTTCTGGTGGCCATGAGCGGCGGCGTGGATTCCTCCGTCGCGGCCTTTCTGCTGAAAGAGCAGGGATACGATGTCACGGGCGTGACCATGTGCCTCGGGGTGCGGGCGGCGGAGGGGGGAAACCCGCGCTGCTGCGGACCGGAAGCGGTAGACGATGCCCGGTGGGTCTGCGACCGGGTCGGGATACCGCACTATATCTTGGATTATGCATCGGAGCTGGAAGAGCAGGTGATCCGTCCCTTCATTGAAGCGTATTCGCTCGGCCGGACTCCAAACCCCTGCGTCAACTGCAACCGCTTTCTGAAATTCGGGACGCTGCTGGACAAGGCAAAAGCCATGGGATTTGACTATCTGGCCACGGGCCACTACGCCGGCATCGAAGAAACGGCCGCGGGTCCTGTTCTGAAGAGGCCGAGGGACAGACGCAAGGACCAGACCTATTTCCTCTACCACATGGCGCCGGGACGGCTTTCATCGATTCTTTTCCCACTGGCTCCCTATATGAAGGAAGATGTGCGGGCGATCGCGTCAAAGGCCGGGCTTCCCGTTGCAGAAAAAGGGGAAAGCCAGGACATCTGCTTCGTAACGCAGCGGAATTATCGGGCCTTCGTCGCCGGCCGCCTGCCGGAGATTCACCCGGGGTGGATTGTCGATCGGGAGGGCCGGAAACTCGGCGAGCACAAGGGCATCGTTTTTTATACTATTGGACAGCGTGGCGGCCTGAGAATCAGCCATAAAACGCCACTTTACGTAACCGCCATCGACGCGGAGCGGCACCGGATCGTTGTCGGCGGCAAAGAGGACCTTCGGGCGGGCGGACTTCGAGCGGGAGATCTGAGTATCCTGGTCCGGGACTGGCCCGAAAAAGTTCATGCCAAGATCCGTTACCGGAAAAGGGAAGCGCCCTGCAGGGTTATCATCGAAAATGACAGGATTCAGGCCGTCTTCAAGGAAGCGCAGGAGGCCGTAACCCCCGGGCAGTCGGTCGTGTTTTACGACGGCGACGTCGTCCTTGGCGGCGGGATTATCGATGAGGTTTTGCATGGAGATCGCTGAAGATATTGAAAAGTGGAAAAAGAAACGGAACGCCGTGATCCTGGCTCACAATTACCAGCTTCCGGAGGTTCAGGACATCGCCGACTACGTTGGCGACTCCCTGGGTCTCAGCATTCAGGCGGCAAAGACGGAAGCCGATGTGATCGTATTCTGCGGCGTGCATTTCATGGCGGAGACGGCAAAGATCCTCTCCCCGGCCAAAACGGTCCTGCTTCCGGATGAGAAGGCCGGCTGCCCCATGGCGGACATGATCACGGCGGAGGACATCCGGCAGCTTAAAGCGGAGCATCCCGGCGCGGCAGCGCTCTGCTATGTCAACACATCCGCAGCGGTCAAGGCGGAATGCGACCTCTGCTGCACATCGGCCAATGCCGTACGCATGGTGGAGGAAGTTTTGAAGGACGAAAAGGAGATCATCTTTGTCCCCGACCGCTATCTCGCGGCGTACGTGGCATCGCAGACGGCCGGGGAACTGATCCCCTGGCAGGGGTTCTGCCCCACGCACGCGCGGATCCTGCCGGAGAATATTGCAGAAATGAAGGCCCTGCACCCCGATGCGGAGCTCCTGGTTCACCCCGAGTGTGCACCCGAACTGACCGCGCTGGCCGATCGCGTGGCCTCGACGGAGGGCATGTGCCGGTACGCGAAGGAATCCGGATCGATGGAATTTATCGTGGCGACGGAGCGGGGCATCCTTCACCGCATGGAAAAGGAGAATCCGGGAAAGCGATTTTATCCTGCTTCCCGTTTCGCCGTCTGTCCGAACATGAAGTACACGACCGCGGATAAGATCCTTCGCGCCCTTCAAGACCTGGTTTACGAAATCGAGGTCCCCGAGAATATCGCGTTCCGGGCGCGTCGCTCCATCGAACGCATGCTGATCCAATGAGGATGGCAGGAACATCACGAAAGGAGAAAAAATGAGCAGCATCGATCATCAGTTGAAGATAGAGACTTTAACGCTGCACGGCGGGCAGGAACCCGATCCCACGACGGGATCCCGTGCCGTGCCTATTTATCAGACGACCTCCTATCAGTTCAGAGATACGGACCATGCAGCCCGCCTTTTCGGCTTGCAGGAGTTTGGAAACATCTACACCCGTCTGATGAACCCTACGACGGATGTTTTGGAGAAACGTCTCGCCCTGCTCGACGGCGGGGTCGGCGCCCTGGCCGTCTCCAGCGGCCAGTCGGCCATCACCCTGGCCATCCTCAACATTGCCCAGGCCGGTGACGAGATCGTCTCGGCGGATAACCTGTATGGAGGAACCTACAATCTGTTCCACAACACGTTCCCCCGTCTGGGGATTCAGGTGAAATTCGTGAAATCGAACGACCTGGATGCATTGGGAAAGGCCATTACAAGGAAAACAAAAGCCGTCTATGCCGAGTCCATCGGCAACCCCAAGCTCGACGTGGCTGACCTGGAGGGCATTGCGGCCGTTGCCCACAACAATGGCATTCCCTTTGTTCTGGACAACACCGTGTCGCCGTACATTTTGCGACCCATCGATTTTGGTGTGGATATCGTCGTTTACTCGGCGACGAAATTCATCGGCGGCCATGGTACATCTCTCGGCGGCATTATCGTCGATTCGGGCAAGTTTGACTGGACGAACGGCAAGTTTCCCCTCATTGCCGAAGCCGATCCCAGCTACCACGGCCTCAATTTCGTCGAGTCCCTGAAATCCATGGGGAATATCGCCTATATCATCAAGGCCCGGGTGACCCTTCTCAGAGATCTCGGACCGGCGCTGTCCCCATTCAATGCGTTCCTCTTCCTCCAGGGTCTCGAGACGCTGCACCTGCGGATGCCGAGGCACGTACAAAATGCTCTCGAAACGGCCCAATATCTGAGAAATCATCCCAAGGTCGAATGGGTGAACTATCCCGGCCTGCCGGATAGTCCGGAACGGGAAAGGGCAGCCAGGTACCTGCCCAAGGGAGCTGGGGCCATCGTCGGCTTCGGCGTCAGGGGCGGCATCGAAGCCGGACGGACGTTCATCCATTCCCTGAAACTGGTCTCCCATCTGGCCAATGTGGGCGACGCGAAAACCCTGGCGATACATCCGGCCACGACCACCCATCAGCAGTTGTCGCCGGAGGAGCAACAGGCCACCGGCGTGACGCCGGATTTCATCCGTCTTTCCGTCGGGATCGAGCATATCGACGATATCCTGTGGGATCTCGGACAGGCACTGGAGCGCGTTTGAGGAACAGGAATCTCATGACTGAAGATACCGTGGGGATTGTAGAGCCCCAATACTTTACTTTTGCCACACCACCGGATGAACTCCTGCTGGAATCCGAGCGAACGTTGGGACCGGTGACCCTGGCCTACGAGACTTATGGCCAATTGAATGCCGACCGTTCCAACGCGATCCTGGTCTGCCATGCCCTTTCCGGTGACGCCCATGCGGCAGGCTATCATTCGGAAGAGAAAACGCCGGGTTGGTGGGACAGCATGATCGGCCCCGGCAAGGCCTTTGATACGGAGCGGTATTTTGTGATCTGCACCAATGTGATCGGCGGGTGCAAGGGGAGCACCGGGCCTTCTTCGATCAACCCGAAGACGGGGACGGCCTACGCGCTCGATTTCCCTGTCATCACCATCGGCGACATGGTCAATGCCCAGCGCCGCCTCATCGATGCCCTGGGCATTGAAAAACTGTTTTCCGTCGTGGGCGGTTCCATGGGAGGGATGCAGGTTCTGCAGTGGGCTTCGGCTTATCCGGACCGGGTCCGGTCGGCCATCCCCATTGCCACGGCCCTGAAGCAGTCCCCGCAGCAGATTGCCTTCGATGAAGTGATCCGTCAATCCGTCATGGCCGATCCGGCCTGGCGGAAGGGGAACTATTACGAACATGGCCAGCCGAAGAAGGGATTGGCCGTGGCCCGGATGATCGGCCACATTACCTTCATGAGCGACCAATCCATGGAAAAGAAGTTTTCCCGGAAGCTGAAAAACGGCAACTACAGCTACTCTTTTGCCGAGGATTTTGAGGTGGAGGGCTATCTCCGTTACCGGGGCGACAACTTTGTGAAGCGCTTCGATGCCAACTCTTATCTCTACATCACGAAGGCAATGGATTATTTCGATCTCTCGGACGGCCTTTTTCTGCCGGACGCCAAAAAAACGGACACGCGGTTCCTGGTGATTTCCTTCACATCGGACTGGCTTTATCCGTCCTACCAGTCCCAGGAAATCGTCCGTTTGCTCAAGCGGCGGCACATCGTGGCGACCTATTGCGATCTGAAATCGACCTACGGGCATGACGCCTTCCTCGTGGAGGTGAAGGAGGAGACACGGCTCATCCGGAATTTTCTTGAAAACATCCGGAAATCCTTCTCGATGGCGAGCCTTTCCGTCGAAGCGGGGGGGACCGGTACGGACGCACCTCCGCTCTCCGATGAAGGTCGTGTCCCATGAAAGAAAGGCTGGACCATCGGATCATCTGTGAACTCGTTTTTCCTGAGGCCAATGTCCTGGATCTGGGGTGCGGCGACGGAGCGCTCATGTCGATGCTGGTTCGCGAGAAACAGGCGTCGGTCCAGGGGATCGAACTGGACGACGAAGCCGTCCAGCGTTGCGTGGAGAAGGGCCTCACGGTTTTTCAGGGGGATATCGAGAGCGGGCTTGCAGATTATCCGGATCAGTCCTTCGACGTTGTGGTCCTGAACCAGAGCATGCAGGAAGTAAGGAAGGTGGACTTTGTCATCCAGGAATGTTTGCGGGTCGGAAAGCGTGTGATCGTCGGCTTCCCGAATTTCGCCCATCTCAACGTACGGGCAACGATTTTCTTCCGGGGAAAAACACCCGTGACCCGGTCGTTGCCGCACTGCTGGTATGAAACGCCCAATGTCCGCTTCCTGAGTATCCGGGATTTCGGGGATTTCTGCCGCAGCAAAGGGCTGCGGGTCATGAAGGCCGTCTATCTTGGCGCCGGAAGAACCGTCTCCTGCTGCCCGAATCTCTTTGCCCGGAACGCTGTTTTTGTATTAGCCAAATCATAGAAAATTACACCCCCTTTTCCGTCCGCGGAGCGGAAGCGGATGAGGGAACGCATTAAATGTCCGCCCCGGACATGAGGCTTCTCAACGGAGGGCATCTCATGTCCGAAGGCCATGAGGAGGAATCGAATGAAGCGCATTTATGAAGACAATTCCCGGTCCATCGGCAATACACCGCTGGTAAAACTGAATCATGTCGTGCAGGGGGCCAAGGCCGCCATTCTAGCCAAGATCGAGGGGCGAAATCCTGCGTATTCCGTCAAATGCCGCATCGGCGCCGCTATGATCTGGGACGCCGAAGCGAGGAACGCGCTCAAACCGGGAATGGAGATCATCGAGCCGACCAGCGGCAACACGGGTATCGCCCTGGCCTACGTGGCCGCCGCCCGGGGATACAGGCTGACGCTGACAATGCCCGATACGATGAGCATCGAGCGTCGCCGAGTCCTGGCCGCTTTCGGGGCGAATCTCGTCCTGACGCCGGGGGCCGAAGGCATGAAGGGCGCCATCGGGCGGGCCGAAACGATCGCTGCGTCTGATCCAGAACGTTACTTTATTCCCCAGCAGTTCAAGAATCCCGCCAATCCGGCAATTCACGAGAAAACGACCGGTCCGGAGATCTGGAGGGATACGGACGGGGACATCGATGTGCTTGTTGCCGGCGTGGGAACGGGCGGAACGATTACGGGGATTTCCCGCTACATTAAGAAGACCAGGGGCAAACCCATCCTGAGCGTCGCCGTGGAACCGAAGGAGAGTCCCGTGATCAGCCAAAAACTGGCCGGCCTGGACCTCCGGACGGCCCCTCACAAGATTCAGGGAATCGGCGCCGGCTTTATACCGGACATCCTCGACCTATCCCTCGTGGACCGGGTGGAGCAGGTGGAAAGCGCGGAGGCAATCGCATTTGCCCGGCGTCTGGCCCGGGAGGAGGGAATCCTGACCGGCATCTCCTGCGGTGCGGCGGCTGCCGCGGCGGTGCGACTGGCCATGAGCGGTGAATTCGCCGGGAAAACGATCGTCGTCATCTTCCCCGATGCCGGCGAACGCTATCTTTCTACGGTTCTTTTCGAAGGCATCGGCACATCTTGAATTCAAGCGTTTTCTGTTACGACTGACCAGACTGGTAAGATAAAAATGCTTCACACATAAAATCCAGGACCAAGGAGAAAAAATGGCAAAGATATCCCTCAAGGCATGTCCCAAAGTCTATATCCTCGAAACGCACCGTTCCAAAACACCGGATTCGACCCTGCGATTTGTCCAGAAGGTAAAAGAAACGGCGGGCATGCTGTCCTTTCGGAACGCCACGGACGTGGACCGGATCGGCATATCCGTATTCACCTGCGACCGGATCCGGCCGGACGGCTCCAGAACAAGCCACACGGGAAAGGGCGTATCCCCGATCCAGGCCCAGGTTTCGATCACCATGGAGGCGATCGAGCGCTACTGTTCCGAATTCCGGGAAGAATACGCCGGAAAGCTGGTCAGGGGAAGTTTCGAATCGCTGGAAAAGATTTCCAATGTTCTCGACCCGCAGGAGATGATCCTTTCACAGTCGAGCAATTACCGGCACGACCTCGAGATCGACTGGATCTGGGGACACGACTTGTCGGAAGATACGGAAATCCTGGTTCCGGCGTGCGCCGTTTATCACCCTTTTCGTCCGGATGGTGCCTTCCTGTTCAGTACGCACACCAACGGAATCGCCGCCGGCAACACCTATGAGGAGGCGATCATCCACGGGCTGGCCGAATTGATTGAAAGGGACGCATGGAGCATCGCCAGGTACACGCGGCGATTCCATGACGCGCTCTTCCTGGAGGACGAACCCGGGAACCGGTTCATCATCGATGTTCTGGAGCAATTCGAAAAGGCGGAAATCGAAATTGTGACCAAGGACCTGACGACGGACATCGGCGTACCGGTCGTCGCCGCTTTTTCAAGGGATCTGATTTACCGGGACATGATCCCGATCGACGGCTTCGGCGCCCATCTGGATCCGCGGGTCGCCCTGGTGCGGGCCCTGCTCGAGATCGCGACAACGCGGGCTTTGTTCCTGCAGAAATATGGCCTTGAGGGCCTGTGCGAGACGACTCCCCTGTATTTGCAGGGAGAAGAATATGAAGATGATCCGCGATTCTATGCGCATCATCAAAAAAGCCTGCGTGAGCTGGACAGAGGGTTCAGCGACGATATCCTGGATGATGTCCGGACGATGATCGCCCGGCTGAACATAGTGGGGTTGCGCCGGGTCATTGCCGTCGATCTCTGGAGAGCCGATATCGGCATGCCGACTGTCCGGATGATCGTGCCGGGGTTGGAAACGTACTGTTTCGACCCGTCCCGGGCCGGGAAAAGGGCGGTATCCTCCCTGGAAACGTGAACAAAAAAAAGATGTTACCGGCATGCTCGAAAGAGACAATGGGTCATCAGGAGGAAAATTGCAAGCATCAACAGGAAAAATTTTATCCATCAATTTTTCGGACCGGAAGGGTATGAAAAAATCGAATATCGATAGCGGACACATGGTTGAGTGTTTCGGCCTGCAGGCCGATGCCCATGCCGGACCGGGCAGCCGGCAGGTGAGCCTGCTGGCCAGGGAAAGCATCGAGAAGATCAGGGCACGGGGTCTCGATGTGCGGTACGGTGATTTTGCTGAGAATCTGACGACCGAAGGGATCGATCTGCCTTCACTTCCCGTCGGAACCCGATTGCGGATCGGCACCGACGTTCTGCTGGAAGTGACGCAAATCGGCAAAGTCTGCCATGACCGGTGTCATATTTATTTCACGGTTGGGGACTGCGTCATGCCGCGGGAGGGAATATTTGCCCGGGTCCTGTCGGGCGGGGATATAAAAATCGGCGACAGCATCGTGATCATCCCGTTGATGCAAGGAGTTCCCCATTAAAAATGCATTCACATTCTGCAAACGATTCTAAGCGGTGCGATTGACAGTGTTTCATGGCGTTGTTTAATTATCACAAACGACGCGGAAAGGAGCGGACCGATGTGGGAATATACGGATAAACTCAAGGATCACTTTCTGAATCCCCGCAATGTGGGGGAAGTGGAAAACCCGGACGGTGTCGCGGAAGTCGGTTCCATCGCCTGTGGCGACGCCCTGAAATTTTCATTCAAGCTGGATGAAACCCGGCGGATCAAGGAGGCCAAGTTCAAGACTTTCGGGTGCGCCAGCGCCATCGCCACCTCCTCGGCGCTTACAGAAATGGTCAAGGGAATGACCCTGGACGAGGCCCTGAAGGTGTCCAATCAGGACATCGCTTCCTTTCTGGGCGGCCTTCCTCAGGAAAAGATGCACTGCTCCGTGATGGGCAAGGAAGCCCTGGAAGCGGCCATTGCCAACTACCGCGGCATGCCGGTAAAAGAGCCGGGAGAGCAGATCATCTGCGAGTGTTTCGGTGTGACCGACCGGGAGATCGAGCGGGCCGTGCGGGAAAACAACCTCCAGACCGTGGAAGAAGTGACCAACTACACAAAAGCGGGAGGAGGCTGCGGGAACTGCCATGAGGCGATTCAGCGGATCATCGAGCGGGTGCTGTCCGAGACCCGGATCGTCAGCCGGCCGAAGCTTTCCAACATTCAGAAGATCAGAATGATCGAGGAAACCATCGAGCGGGAAATCCGGCCATCCCTGAAGCATGACGGGGGCGACATCGAACTGGTCGACGTGATCGGAAACCGGGTTCTCGTGGCGACACGCGGCGCCTGCGCTGCCTGCAAGGCGTCTGACATTACGCTCAAGCATTTCGTGGAAGCGAAGCTGAAGGATCTCGTTTCGCCGGACCTGACGGTCGAGGAGGTGCCATCATGAAAACGATTTATCTCGACAATAATGCCACGACCCGGGTTGCAGCCGAGGTTCTGGAGTCCATGCTCCCCTATTACCAGGACCTGTACGGCAATCCCTCCAGCATGCATTCCTTTGGCGGCCAGGTGGGACGCAACATCCGCGAGGCTCGGGAGAAAACGGCTGCTTTGATCGGGGCCGAACCAGATGAAATCGTTTTTACGAGCTGCGGGACGGAAAGCGACAATGCCGCCATCCGATCAGCCCTGGCGACCCAGCCTGAGCGGCGTCACATCGTCACCAGCCGCGTAGAACATCCGGCCGTCAAGTCGCTGTGCATGGATCTCGCCGGGCATGGCTACCGCGTGACCGAGCTGAAAGTAGATAAGGAGGGCCGGCTGGACCTGGATCAGTATGAAAAGAGTTTGACGCCGGATACGGCGGTGGTCAGCCTGATGTGGGCCAACAATGAAACAGGGATTCTTTTCCCCGTGGAGAAAGCGGCTGAAATGGCCCGGGAGCGCGGCATCCGGTTTCATACGGATGCCGTCCAAGCAGTCGGTAAAATCCCCATCTCCATGAAGGCAAACGCCATCGACATGCTATCCCTGTCCGGGCACAAGCTTCACGCACCCAAGGGGATCGGCGTGCTCTATGTCCGCAGAGGAACAAAATATGCTCCATTTCTTATTGGCGGGCACCAGGAGAAGGGACGCCGGGGTGGAACGGAAAACACAGCCGGCATTGTCGGTCTGGGAAAAGCCTGCGAGATGGCTGCACAAAACATGGAAAAGGAAAACACGGTCGTTAAGAAGTTGAGAGACAAACTGGAAATCGAGTTACTGGATCTCATTCCGAAAAGCCGGGTAAACGGAGACCGATTCAATCGGCTTCCCAATACAACGAACATCAGTTTCGAGTTCGTCGAAGGCGAAGGCATACTTCTGCTAATGGACCAGTACGGCATCTGTGCCTCATCGGGCTCTGCATGCACTTCCGGTTCGCTGCAACCGTCTCACGTCCTGCGCGCCATGGGAGTGCCCTTTACCATGGCCCACGGTTCGATCCGCTTCAGTTTGAGCATCCACAACACGGAGGCGGAAATCGACTTTGTCATTGAAAAACTGCCTTCCATCATTGAGAGGCTCCGCAGCATGTCGCCCTACTGGCATTCGGACCGGCAGGCCTGCACCGTGGAACAGAAGGAGACTGTGTCTCATGGATGAAACCCCGAATGGAGAAAAGTGCCGGACGGAGATTGCCGCGGTCCGGAAGCAGCGCGAGGAGATCCCGGCCGTGGTCGAACAGCTCGTGTTTTCGTGCAACCGGGACAATTGCTTTGACCATGTGGGACCGGAGCCGATTCCCTCCCGCGAGGCCATAATCGATATCCTGAAAAGGACTCGACGAATCCTATACCCCGGCTACTTCATCCCCACGCGGGTGGATCAGGTGAATGTCAGGTATTATTTCGGACAGGAGGTGACCGAGCTTTTTGAAACCCTTGCCGAACAGATTACCCTGGCAATCCGTCATGACTGCATCCGACACAACCTGGCCTGCACGCATTGCGAAGATCGGGGCCAACAGGCGGCGATTGATTTCATGAAAGAACTTCCCCAGTTGCGGGAACTGCTGGCGACGGACATCCGAGCCGCCTATGCGGGGGACCCCGCTGCGAGCAGCTACGATGAAATCATCTTCAGTTATCCCGGGCTTTTCGCCATCACCGTTTACCGCATTGCACATCTGCTTCATCATCAGGAGATCCCCATGATTCCACGGATCATGACCGAGTACGCCCACAGCCGAACCGGCATTGATATCCATCCCGGGGCCAGGATTGGAGAGAGCTTTTTCATTGACCACGGCACAGGGGTCGTGATCGGGGAGACGACCGAGATCGGCAACCGGGTGCGAATCTATCAGGGTGTAACGCTGGGAGCGCTTTCACTGAGCAGGGAGGAATGTGAGAGCCTGCGCGGTCAGAAGCGACACCCGACCATCGAAGATGATGTCATCATTTATGCGAATGCCACGATCCTGGGCGGCCAAACGATTCTTGGCGCCCGTTCCGTCATCGGCGGCAATGTCTGGCTCACCGAATCGGTGCCGCCGGAGACAGAGGTGTTTCTAAAAAAACCGGAACTGGTTTTCGGCAGGAGAAATATGCAAAAATAACGAGAAGTGCCCTAATCGAGCGGGAAGGAGTGAAGTATGGAGAGAGCAAGTCAGGATTTAATGCATGAACATGATGCGATTCTGTTTTCCCTGAAGGTGCTGGAAGAGATATGCAACAGGGTTGAGTCACGAAAGGATGTTCTTATAAAGGACATTGCGTCTTTAATTGAATTTCTGAAACTTTTCGCTGACAAGTGCCATCACGGGAAAGAGGAGGGCTTTCTATTCCCGGCTCTGATAGAAGCTGGGATTCCCGCGGAGAAAGGACCGATAGATGTAATGCTTGCGGAGCACACGATGGGCAGAAATTATATCAGGCAGATACAGGAATCTGCGACAGACAAAGCGTTCAGGACAGAGGAGTTTGGTAAATCCGCACGGGGATATATCTCTCTGATGCGGGCTCATATACAAAAAGAGAACAACGTTCTATTCCCGATGGGTGACGCAAAACTTTCTGATTCAAAACAGAGAGAGCTGATTGAATCGTTTGAAAAATATGAAGAAGAAGTTATCGGGAAAGGGAAACATGAAGAGCTGCACAAACAACTTGAAGCATTTAACACAAAGTTTCTGAAGTCTAGTGTCCAGACATTTTGACGGTCTCAAACTCTTTCAAATCATTGTCGCTACTGATTGCGCTCCTCGCTCGATTTATTTCTAAATAGTGAAGATTTACTCTGTAAGATAGCATGCCAAATGTGTAGGGCAATAGCTTTTTTAAAAAATACACAAAAATAGAAAGATAGAAGGAGGATTCCAAAATGAAGCGAATAGCATTAATCATCTGTGTCTTATTTTTAGCGGCAGGTTTTGCGTATGGGAAGGACTATGAAATGACGAAAAAGACCGGCGAGTACACGGTCCTGGTGACGATTGACAGAAACCCGCCGATAACGGGCAAAAATAACCTGTCCGTAGGGATAAAGGATGGGGCGGGAAAGGACATCACGGACGCTTTGGTGGCAGTGGATTACGGAATGCCGGCTATGCCCGGGATGCCGGCCATGAACTACAAGGCGGACACCAGCCTTAAGAATAAGCGATATCTGGCAACCTTGAATTTTTCCATGTCCGGCCCATGGTCACTATCGGTCAAGATCACTCGGAGCGGAAAGACGCAGACGGTGAAGCTCAATGTGGACGTTAAATAATCTATCGAAGCAGTGCCTAGCGTTACTTTCCTCAATCCTTCTGGTCGGGTCCGCCTTTGCTCAGGATCTGAAGTTGGAGGATCTGGTTAACGAAGCATTGAAATATAATCCGGAGATCTTGGCTTTCCGGGACCGGATCGACGCCGCCCGGCAGCGGGTGCCCCAGGCGAAAAGCCTGCCCGACCCCATGTTCATGTTCGGTTATCAGAACGAGGGCTTCGACCGTTATTCCTACGGAGAGGAGCAGGGATCGCAATGGATGTTCGGGGCATCGCAACAATTTCTCTTTCCCGGCAAACGTGCTCTAAAAGGGGAAATGGCTGAAAGGGATGCGGAAAGTCAGGAAGCCATGTTTGAACTTCTGAAGCTCAAGACGGTTGCGCGCGTCAAGGAGCTTTATCTGGATCTCTTCCTAGCCTATAAGAATATCGATCTCCTGAAAGGGCGCCAAGACATTTTTACGCGGATTGAAGACCTCACCCTGTCCCGTTACAGTTCCGGCAAAGCCATGCAGCAGGAGGTTCTCATGGCCCAGACGGAAAAATACATGCTTTTGGAGAAAGAGGCCATGTTTAACCAGAAGATCGAGTCACTGGGAGCCATGGTCAGGGCAACGATCGGACGAGAAGGCAGCGCGCCGCTGGGAAGGCCAGGTGATCCATCCTATCAGCTCTTTCCTTACACGATCGAAGAGGCTGTTCAAATGGCCTTCCGCCATTCGCCTGAGATTAAATCCCGGAACAAAATGATCGATGCGGCCGAAGCCAGGGTGAAGATGGCACTAAAGGAGTTTTACCCGGACTTCAGCATCAGTGCCGGCTATTACAATCGACAGGGTGATTTCAAGGATATGTGGAGTCTGATCTCGTCGATTAACATCCCCATCTATTACAAATCGAAACAGGATCCCGCACTTTTGGAGGCCAAGGCGGGTCTTGCGCAGGCAAAACGGGAACTGGAAGCTGTAAAACTCATGATCACGGCGGCAATCAACGACAATGTCTCGATGATCAAATCGGCCGACAAACTCATGGATCTCTACAAAAATGGCCTGATCCCGAAAAACACCCAGGATGTGGAACTGGCCCTTTCAGGATATGCCACTGGGAGGACGGAGGCGATCGTTGTTCTTTCCAGGCTGAAGACCCTGCTGGAATACGAGACCCAATATTGGACGCAGTTCACGGAAAGAGAGAAAGCCGTTGCCCGGGTGCATGCGATTGCGGAAGGGCTGTACTCGAAGCCGGGAGGTGAAAGGAAATGAAATTTATCGCCATCATGGCCATCGTCACCCTTACCCTGATTCCGATGGCCATCCATGCCCAGGGTCATTCGGGCCACACGGCGACACCGGCTATCGAGAAACCGAAAGCATCCGTGCCGCAAGCAAGGGCACCTTCTCAAGAAGAAAAGGAACAGGTCGTGCAGGATACCCCGCAAGTGGAGATCGCACCGGAATTGCAACAGCGAATCGGCGTGAAGACTGTCAAGGCGGCCGTCAAACCCATTCAGAAGACCATTCGAACCGTGGGGCGGATCGAAATAGACGAGAGGAAGCAGGCTACTGTCAATACAAAGATTGAAGGGTGGATCGAAAAACTCTACGTCAATTATACGGGGCGCTATGTGAAAAAAGGAGAGCCCCTGGCAGAGATCTACAGCCCTGAACTTTTGGCCACACAGCAGGAATTCATCAATACGAAGAAATGGGCAGGAAAGCAGACAATAAAAACTCCACAGGAAGGCCATGACCACGGTGTCCGGACAGAGCCTGCAGAACCTGTCTCGGGCTTTAAAAAGATGCTCGAAAAAGATGCAACAGCCACCTTGGAGGCGGCAAGACAGCGACTCCGCCTCTGGGACATCTCGGAGGAACAGATCAAAAAGATCGAGCAGACGGGACAGCCCGTCCGCACCCTCACCCTCTACAGCCCTGTCAGCGGCTATGTCACACAGAAGATGGCCGTTCAGGGGATGAAGGTCATGCCGGGAGAGAAGCTTTTCGACGTGGCCGACTTTTCCCACGTTTGGATCATCGCCGACATCTACGAGTATGAATTATCAACCGTACGCGTGGGCCAACCTGTAAAGGTCACCCTCAGCTATTTTCCAGGGCGCGTGTGGTCATCCCGAATCGATTATATCTACCCTGTCTTTTCTGCTGACACTCGGACAGCAAAGGTCCGTCTGACACTTGCCAACCCGGAAGGCCGGTTGAAGCCCCAGATGTTCACCAACGTGGAGATCCGGATCAGTCTGGGAAGAAGGCTCACGATCCCTGATTCGGCCGTCATCGATACGGGCCGTGGCCAGGTAGTCTATGTGGACCGGGGGAACGGCGCCTTTGAACCCAGGGAGGTCCAGACAGGGGTGCGTGCCGATGGCGCCGTGGAGATCCTGCGCGGCCTGAAGACGGGGGAAACGGTCGCCTCTTCGGCCAATTTCATGATCGATTCCGAAGCCCAACTCAAAGGGGTGAAACCCCTTTCCAAACCCTGAACGAAGGGACACGGGCTTTCCATGATCGCAAAAATCATCGAGTTCAGTGCTCGAAGCAAATTCGCAGTCCTTCTCGTGATGGCACTGGCCCTGATCTGGGGTTATTGGGCCTTGAAGAACACGCCTCTCGATGCACTCCCGGACCTGAGCGACACGCAGGTTATCATCTACACGGAATGGGTGGGGCGGAGCCCTGATCTCGTCGAAGATCAGGTGACCTATCCCATCACGTCGACACTGCTCGCTGCCCCGAAAGTTCAAGCCGTGCGGGGTTTTTCCTTTTTGGGTAGTTCTTTTATCTATGTGATCTTCGAGGAAGGAACGGACATCTACTGGGCGCGGAGCCGGATACTGGAATACCTCCAGGCCGTAAAAAACAAGATCCCCTCAGACGTCAATCCCATTCTTGGTCCGGATGCCACAAGCCTCGGGTGGGGATTCTCCTACGCTATCGTCGATGAAACGGGGGGACATGACCTCTCGGAGCTGCGCAGCATTCAGGACTATATCATCAAGCTGGCCGTGGAAAGTGTCCCCGGCGTCTCCCAGGCAGCGAGTATCGGCGGCTTTGTAAAGCAGTATCAGATCACCGTCGATCCCAACCGGTTGGTAGCCTATGGCATACCCCTGACAAAGGTCATGGAGGCCGTCAAAAAGAGCAACAGGGATGTGGAGGGGCGCGTTCTTGAACTATCCGGCGTGGAATACATGATCCGGGGGCGGGGATATGTCAAGGGGCTTCAGGACCTGGAAAGCATCGCCGTGGGAGCAACCCCCGGCGGAACGCCCATCTATCTCAAGGACGTGGCCCGGATCCAATTGGGTCCCGAAATCCGTAGAGGACTTGCGGAGTTGGATGGCAGGGGTGAAGTGGCCGGCGGAATCGTGGTCGTCCGTTCCGGTGAAAATGTCCTGAACGTGATTGAGCGGGTAAAGGAAAAGATCAGCCGGGACATCGCCCCGACTCTCCCCAAAGGGGTGAAGATCGTCACGACCTATGACCGCTCGGATCTCATTATGCGGTCCATCGCAACCCTGAAAGATGAGATTATCAAGCTGATCGTGGCGGTGAGCATCGTTTGTTTGGTCTTTCTCTTTCACCTGCCCAGCGCCTTGGTGGTCATTGTGACGCTCCCCATCGCCATTTTGATGGCGTTCATCAGCATGTACTACCTGGGCGTCACCTCCAACGTCATGAGTCTCTCCGGCATCGCCATCGCAATAGGCGCCATGGTGGATGCCGCCATCATCATGGTGGAAAACGCCCACAAAAAGCTCGAAGAGTGGGAACATCAAGGACAACCGGGAAGCCGAACGGATGTCATCATCGAAGCAGCGAAGGAAGTGGGGCCCTCCCTTTTCTTCTCACTTCTGGTCATTACCGTGGGGTTTCTCCCTGTCTTCACGCTTCAAGCCCAGGCGGGTCGGCTCTTCAAGCCCCTGGCCTATACGAAGACCTTTGCCATGCTCTTTTCTTCCTTCCTGGCCGTAACCCTGACACCGGTGCTGATGACCCTCTTTATTCGGGGAAAAATCCGTCCTGAGGAAAAGAACCCAATCAGTGTTCTGTTGCACAGGATCTATGAACCAGTGGCACATTTGGCGATCCGTTTCCGGAAGACGGTGATCATTGTCGCGATCATCATCATGGCTCTCACGGTTTACCCATTCATGAAACTGGGTTCGGAATTTATGCCGCCTCTCTATGAAGGAACGTTGTTCTACATGCCCGTTACACTGCCCGGAGCGGCTGTGTCCGAGGTGGGGAAACTCCTTCAGATGCAGGACGAAATTCTGAAAAAAATACCCGAGGTCGCCCAGGTCTTCGGCAAGGCTGGACGGGCGGAGACGGCCACAGACCCGGCCCCTCTGGAAATGTTCGAGACGGTTATTAATCTGAAACCTGAAGATCAGTGGCGTAAAAACATGACTGTGGAAAAGTTGAAGGATGAAATGAACGAAGCCTTGACGATTCCCGGTGTGGCCAACTCCTTTACCATGCCCATCAAAGCCCGTATCGATATGCTTGCCACGGGCATCCGGACGCCTGTCGGGATCAAGATCCTTGGGCCGAACCTTGAAGAGATCGAAAAGATCGGTCTTGCCCTCGAGCATCATTTGAAAGATCTTCCCGGAACCCGGAGCGTCTATGCGGAACGGGTGACGACAGGCTATTTTCTGGATGTTGCGATCAAGCGGGAGGATGCGGCGCGCTATGGTCTCACCGTCGATGATGTCGGCGAGGTGATCCAAGCGGCCATCGGGGGTATGAATCTGACAGCAACGGTAGAGGGACGGGCACGCTACCCTGTCAATGTCCGTTACCCCCGGAATTTGCGCAACGATGTAGAACAACTCAAAAGGGTCCTGGTTCCCGTCATGCTTGCAAACTGGTCCGCACCAAATCCAGCTACTGCAGGGGGCATGGCGGCATCGCAATCCATAATACAGATTCCCTTGGGCGAGGTAGCGGATTTCACGATTGTCAAAGGTCCCACCGCCATTAAAAGTGAAGAAGGCCTGTTGACTGCTTACGTCTTTGTTGACTTTTCTGGTCGCGATATCGGCGGTTACGTGGAGGAAGCCAAGAAAAAGGCGACGACCCTCAAGATCCCGGATGGCTACAGGCTTACCTGGAGCGGGGAATACGAACATCTGATCAAGACCCATGAACGGCTGAAACTGGTCATCCCGCTGACAGTGTTTGTTATCTTTGTGCTCATCTACCTGAACACGCGATCAACGGTTAAGACGATGATTGTCCTGCTCGCTGTTCCTTTTTCCCTAGTAGGGTCCTTTTGGTTTTTGTATCTGTTGAATTATAATATGAGCATCGCCGTTTGGGTGGGAATCATTGCTCTTGCCGGTCTTGATGCCGAAACAGGAGTGGTTATGCTTCTGTACCTTGATCTGGCCTATGAGAAGTGGAAAAAAGAAGGGAAGATGAAGATTCTGGCCGATCTTAAGGAGAGTGTCATGTTCGGAGCTGTAAAGCGAATACGCCCTAAGATCATGACCGTAGGCGTCATTTTGGCCGGCCTTATGCCTATCATGTTCAGCCACGGAACGGGGGCTGATGTGATGAAGCGCATTGCCGCACCCATGATTGGGGGTGTTATTACATCCACGATACTGGAACTCGTGATCTACCCGGCCATCTATGTAATCTGGCGGGGCCGGCATCTGGAACGAAACTGACCTGGATCCGGTTGTCCTGCGTCTCCCATTTTTCTCACAAAGGTGCGTATGCGACAGCCGCAGGCAACTGAAACCGTCGATGAAGTTTTCCCGAAATGGAGACAATATTGAAAATATGCGATAAAAGGGAAGAATCTCTTGACGCAATGAGCGCACGGAAAAAGCTGCACGATCTGACGCACCGGCTGAAATCGTTGGAAAGCCTGGCGGTTGCCTTTTCCGGAGGCGCGGACAGCGCCTTTTTGCTCAAAGTGGCCCGTGACGTTCTCGGGAAAAATATTCTGGCCGTCACGGTGCGCTCCGCCTTCTTTCCCGAGCGGGAATTTGCCGCAGCCGCCGAATTCGCTCGATTGCGCCGGATTCCCCACCGGGTAGTCCTCGCGAATGCGTGGGACATCGACGGGTTTTCGGAAAATCCGCCGGACCGGTGCTATCTCTGCAAGCGCGCGCTTTTTTCAAAGATCGCCGCCGTGGCGAGCGAAAGCCGCCTGATGCACGTTGCCGACGGTTCCAATTTGGACGACCTGGATGACCACAGGCCGGGAGCCCGGGCCGCGCTCGAGCTGGGCATTGTGAGTCCCCTGCAGGACGTGGGGATGTCCAAACAGGACATCCGGGTTCTGTCCCGGGAAATGAACCTCCCGACCTGGGACAAGCCGGCAGATGCCTGTCTGGCAACGCGAATCCCCTGCGGGCAGAAGATCACGCCGGAAAAGCTCCTCGCCGTGGAGCGGGCCGAACAGTTCCTCCTGGACGCCGGCTTCCGGCAGGTCCGGGTCAGGCACCACGGGGACACGGCAAGAATCGAGGTCGCCGCGGAAGAGCGCACCGCTTTCTTTCAGGGGGACCTCATGGAGAAGGTCTACGAGGAATTCAGAAAACTGGGGTTTACCTATGCCGCACTGGATCTGCGGGGCTACCGGACGGGAAGCATGCATGAAGGCATGAAGCCTTGACTTCCCCGATTCCCTCATCTAAGGTACCGGCGGATTTTGCATGCTGTCCGAAACACGGATTGCCTTCACCGGCCGGGAGGAACCCATCTCCCGGGGCTGATCGCCGTCCGGAAGAGCGAGTCGACCCTTGTCCGCATCACACTTTGAAAAAGAATGTCCGGCCCCATCCGGCGAGCCGGTTTCCCTGGCCTCGCTCCATGAAGGCCAGGCCGGTCTGGTTCACGCCATGTCCGGAGGGCAGTCGCTGATCAGCCGGCTGGCCGCCATGGGCATTGCCGTCCATACGGCCGTCCGGGTGCTGCGCATCAGCGGCGGCCTGTCCATCGTGCAGGCCGGAGACACCCGGGTGGCGCTCGGAGGCGGCGAGGCGGAAAAGATCCTGGTCTACCGGGTCGACACCCCGCAGGATGAGCAGGCGCCGGCGCCGGAAAAAAGAAAAATAACCGTGGCCCTGGCCGGTCAGCCCAATGTGGGAAAGTCGACGGTTTTCAACATCCTCACCGGACTGTCGCAGCATGTGGGCAACTGGCCGGGAAAGACGGTGGAAAAAAAAGAGGGCACCCACGTCTCCGAGGGCGTGGAAATGCGGATCGTCGACCTTCCCGGCACGTACAGCCTGACGGCCCTGTCGGAAGAGGAACGCATCGCCAGGGACTTCATCATCGAAACCCGCCCCGACGTGATTGTCCTTCTGGTCAATGCCGCGTCGCCGGAAAGAAGCCTCTATCTCCTTTCGGAATTGCTGCTGCTCAGCCCCCCCGTTGTCGTGGCCGTGAACATGATCGATGTGGCCCAGAACCAGGGGATCCGGATCGACGCGAACATCCTGCGGAAAACCCTTGGGATCCCGGTCATTCCCATGATTGCCTCCAAAAACGTGGGGATCCGCGAACTGGTCGACCAGATCGTCGCCCTGTCCATGGGGGCGGTGGATTACTGTCCCCGTCGGCCCGATGTCGCGGCGGACCACCGCGACGTTTATTTCAGAATCACGGAACTGGTGAAGAATTATGTTCGACCGCCCCTCACCATTCCCTGGGTTGCGACCAAGCTGATGGAAGGCGACCCGGAAAACGCCGGCTTGATCGAGAGCCTCGTTCCGGCGCCCGTGTGGCGGGAGATCCGAACGCTGCTGATTCAGCACGAGGATTCGCTTCACGCCCTGGTGGGCGGCCGGTACGACTGGATCGAGGAGATCACGCGGGCGGCCGTATCGCGGTTCAAGCGGGGCCAGGTCCTGACCACGGACCGCATCGACCATGTCCTGACAAGGCCCGCCTTCGGGATCCCGATCCTGCTGATGATTTTCGGCCTCGTCTTTCTGGTCACGTACCGGATCGGCCTGCCGCTGCAGGGAGCGCTCGAGTGGCTCATCGGCCGGTTCGCGGCGGCGCTGGAGCCGTTGCTCGCCTCCGCGCCCGCATGGCTTAGGGGTCTGCTGACGGACGGCATCATCGGCGGCGTCGGGTCCGTTCTGACTTTCCTGCCCATCCTGCTGATCTTCTTCGCCGCCATGGCCTTTCTCGAAGACGTCGGTTACATGGCGCGTGCGGCTTTCGTGATGGACCGCTTCATGCACCTGATCGGGCTTCACGGCAAGAGCTTCATTCCCCTGTGCCTCGGCTTTGGTTGCAATGTCCCTGCCGTGCTGGGCGCGCGGATCGTCGAGTCCAGAAAGGAGCGGCTCCTCACCGTCATCCTGTCCCCCTTCGTTCCCTGCACGGCCCGGCTCGCCGTGCTGACCTTTGTGTCGGCGGCCCTCTTTGCCAAATCAGCGACGATCGTTTCCTGGTCTCTCCTCTCCGCCAACATCCTGGTCCTGGGGCTTGTCGGCATTCTGATCAGCCGCTTTTTCATGAAGGACGAACCGATGCCGTTCATCATGGAACTCCCCCTCTATCACAAGCCGGACCCGCGAACGATCGGGATGGCGGTCTGGAGCCGCACCCTGGCCTTCGTGAAGCGGGCGGGGTCGGTCATTCTGGCCGTTTCCGTCCTGGTCTGGCTGCTGTCGTACCTGCCCGAAGGCCGCGTGGAGAACAGCCTGCTGGCACGGATCGGACTGTTTTTGGAACCTTTGGGTCGCCCGGTCGGGCTGGACTGGAAAATGATCACGGCCCTGCTGACGAGCATCCTGGCCAAGGAGAATGCCGTGGCCACGCTGGCCGTTCTCCATGGCGTCGGGGAACAGGGCCTGGCGGCCACGCTGCCGAAGGTGGTCAGCCCGGCATCCGGGCTGGCTTTCCTGACGGTGCTGATGCTCTTTGTCCCCTGTGTCGCGACCGTGGCGGCCATGAAGCGCGAGATGGAGGATTGGAAATGGTTTGCCGCTTCGCTGGCCCTGATGACCACGCTGTCTCTCCTGAGCGGCATGCTCGTCTACCATGCGGCCCGGTGGGCCGGCCTATGACCGGACGTCGCCGCGCGTGGTGATCACCTTCACTTCCAGGGGGATGTCTCTTCCCGACAGCGACAGGGCCTTCCGGACAATGGCGGGCAGGCCCTGACAGCAGGGCACCTCCATTGTCAGCACGGTGACGCTTCGAATGTCGTTCGTTCGGAAAATGTCCGTGAAACGGTCGACGTAGGCCTCCACGTCGTCGAATTTCGGACAGCCCATGAGGACGACCCGGCCCCTCAGGAAATCCTGGTGAAACCGCCCGAAGGCAACGGGCGTGCAGTCGGCGGCCACGAGGAGATCGGCACTTTTGAGGAACGGCGCCGTCGGGGGGACCAGACGGATCTGGACCGGCCAGTGGCGAAGGGCCGACGCGGGGCCGGTGTGGGAAACCGGCTCGCTGGCCTGCTGACAAGCCGATGAAGACGGGAAGATCTGCATCAGGGTGGACGGGCATCCGCAGGGGAGGGACGGCCCGAGGGGATCCGGTCCCGGTGAAGGCGATGGCTGCGACGCCGCGTTCTTTTCCGCCGCTTCCGCATCAAAGGCATCGGCCTCCGCCTCGATGACGGACAGCGCGCCTTCCGGACACTCCCCGAGACAGGCGCCCAGCCCGTCGCAGTACTTCTCGGCAATCAGTCTGGCCTTGCCGTCGGCGATGCGGATTGCCCCCTCCGCGCAGGAGGGCACGCAAAGGCCGCAGCCGTTGCATTTTTCCTCGTCGATGCGAATAATTTTCCGTTTGATCTTCATCGCTTCTCCTTCTCACCTTTTCATGTTTTTCAGAAATCCCCGCTGCGTCGCCGCCCGGACACGGCAAAGCGCGGCTTATGTTGACCCTAAAGTAACGGCAGAAAAGGAAATGTGCTTTGACTTAAGTCAAGGACAGGTGTAATTTAAAGGCATTAAGGTGAGAAAAAAGGAGGCGCAGCGATGAAACTGATCGGACCGCTCATGTGGGAACACCGGCTGATCGAAAAGATGGCCCGTCTCTTCACGAAGGAAACGGACCGGAGCCGGGAACAGAAAAACGTCAATACCCGCTTCATCCAGGCGGCAGTCGATTTTTTCAGGACGTACGCAGACCGGACCCATCACGGCAAGGAAGAGGACATTCTTTTCCGCGAACTGGCCGGAAAGCGGCTTACCCCCGAGCATGCCCGGATCATGGATGAATTGATGGAAGAGCACATCTTCGCGCGGAAAACCGTCCAGCGTCTGTCCGATGCCAACGCGCGCTACATGAAGGGGCAAGAGGCGGCCCGCGAGGAGATCATCTACTGCCTGAACGAACTGGCGGACCTCTACCCCAAGCATATTCAAAAAGAGGACAAGCGGTTCTTCTACCCCTGCATGAATTATTTTTCGGAGGAGGAACAGGCGGCCCTGCTGCAGCAATTCTACGAATTCGACCGGAACATGATCCATGAAAAATACCGGCAGGTCGTGGAGCAGTGCGAAACCGATTGACAAACCGGCAGGCGATGGATAGCTTACCGCAAACGAAACGGCCATTTCCGCACCCGGAATCGCCGGAATGAAGGAGGATGTATGTTCGAAGTGACCGAAAAAGCGAGTGAAATGATAAAGACGTTCCTGAAAAACCGGAAGGAGCCGCATTCGATCCGGATTCTCATGCAGGCCGGGTGAGGCGGCCCCTCCCTGGGCATGGCTCTGGATGAGTCGCGCGACAACGACGAGATTTTCAAGGACAGGGGCATCACGTACCTGATTGACAAGGTTCTGCTGGAGGAAGTCAAACCGGTCAATGTCGATTTCATCGAGTCGGCCGCCGGTTCCGGCTTCAAGCTGACATCCACCCTGGTCGCCGGGGGCGGCTGCGGCGGTTCCTGCAGCAGCTGCTGAAGCAGCGGTCGAAAGCGATTTTTTGCTGTTCTCATTCAGGCGGGTTCCGTCAGGTCCCGCCTGAATTTGTATGGCGCAGAAAGTGTGTCAATGGACCGGGACGAAAAAACAGAACGCTATCAGGCCCTCGCCGAAGAATGCATGAACGCCGGGCGCTTCGATGAAGCGGTGATCTTTTACCGGAAGCTGACGGAACTGAACCCCGGCGAGGATTCGTTTCTGCTGAAACTGGCCTGGGCGTGTCATGACGCTGGCAGAATCGATCTGGCCACGGATTGCTTCGAGCAGATCTTCGAAAAGGAGCTGCAGCGGAAAATATTTACCGGGTTTGCCTTCGACGAGCTGGTCCGGATTTTCAAGGGGCGAGCGGATTACGGACGCCTCGTGCGCCTCTGTGAGCGTGTCGTGGCGGCACACCCGGAGGATGTCGCCCTTCTCGGCGACCTGGGCGAGGCTTACCTGAAGGCTGGCCGGCCTGCCGATGCCGTGGCCGTCTACGAGAAAATGACGGTCCTGGAGCCGGACGCATCGGTTTTTTTCTCCAGCCTGGGCCATGCCCTGGCGGCAACCGGGGATTTTGAAGGCGCCGAAGCCGCCTGCCGGCGGGCCGCGGAAATCGATCCCGTCGAGGCCCCGGCCTTTTACAGCCGTCTGGCCCATGTCTACCGGCAGCAGGGGCAGCCGGCCCGGGCAGAGCGAATCTACCGCCGCTGCCTGAAGGATCACGACAACGGGCCTCTGCTCCATGCGAGCTTGGGCGACGTTCTGATCGATCAGGGGAAACTGGAGGAGGGCACGGCGTCCTACAAAAATGCGATCGCGCACAACGAGGCGGAAGCCGGAGTCTATCTGAACCGGCTGGGCAATGCCCTCGCCCGGGCCGGTCGCCACCCGGAAGCCGTGGAAGCCTTCAAAAATGCCATTTCCCGGGAGCCGGGAAACGCTTTTTATTATCTGTATCTCGCCGAATCCTACCGGGCCCTGGGCCAGACCGGTCGGGCGGAAGAGGCGGTCCTGCGGGCCGAAAGCATCCGCGACGGCAAATAGGACCGTCCGCGGCGGCGCATTCGGCTAAGCCCTCCCCTCCTTCTTCAGGGTTTCCTTGAATACATAATAGAATGAGGCGTTCTCGGAAATCCCCCGCTGGAGGATCGTCGCCACGTCATCCATGTTTTTCGTATTGATGACCATGTTGACGCTCCTGTTGAAAGCGGCCATGTTGTCCATCGTCCGGAACCGGTCCGTGATCAGGGCCACAAATATCTTCCGTCGCGTCGCCATGCCCAGGTTTTCGAGATACCGAAGGATATCGTTCGCATCCTGCTGCGGCGCGGCAAAGGACTCGTTGACGACGATCACGTCATAGGTGTGAAAGCGCATCTTCCGCAGGGCATCCTTGACCGATTCCGCCTCGGTGACCAGGTATTCCTCCTTCAGCAGCGCATCGCTGATCTTTTTCCGGAACGCATCACCGGATTCACAGACCAGGGCCGTTTCGCCTTCGGAGATCACGAAATCAAAAGGCTTGTCCGCCGCATCATAAAGCTCTTCATCGACCGGACTCAAAATCTTCTTTTTCTCCGCCATGACCGCCTCCTTCGTCTCAACGATCCCAGGGGGAAATCTTCGGCTTCTTTCCATAGCCGTCATCGACCTCCAGTTTGCCCAGCGTCGTCGTCGTCTCCCCCCGCGCGCTCTTGATCGCGTCGATGCCGCGCCCCACGATGCCTTTGCTGGAGGCATAGGCCTTCGCAGTCTCCTCGCTGACCTGCCCTTCGCGGTACAACTCGACAATGTAATCGTCAAAGGTGATCATGCCGAAGGCCTTCCCGGCCTGAATGATCTCGTAGAAGGTCTTGCCTTCCGATTCGCCATGGAGGATCGCGTCTTTTACGCGCAGATTCGACCCCATGATTTCAAAGGCCGCCACCCGGCCGCCGCCCTCCTTGGGAAGAAGCCGCTGGCAGACAACCCATCGCGTGGTATCGGCCAGACGGATGCGGACCTGGTTTTCCTCTTCCGTGGAGAACATGCCGAGGATGCGGTTGATGGTCTGGCCCGCATCGACGGTATGCAGGGTCGTCAGGACCAGATGCCCCGTTTCGGCGGCGTTCAGACCGATTTCCACCGATTCCCGGTCCCGCATTTCACCGACGAGAATGACCTTGGGGGCCTGACGGAGGGCGGCCCGCAGGCCGTTTGCATAGGTGTCGAAATCACCGCCCATTTCCCTCTGATTAAAGGTGGATTTCTTGTGGGTGTGGGAAAATTCGACGGGGTCCTCCAGGGTCACAACGTGCAGGGACTTTTTTTCATTGATCTCGTTGAGCATGGCCGCCAGCGATGTTGACTTGCCGCTCCCCGTGGCGCCGGTGACGAAGACGATCCCGTTCTTCTCCTCGGCGATCTGATGAAAAACGGCCGGCAGCTTCATGTCCTCGATGGTCGGTATCTTTTCCTCCAGTTTCCGCAACACGGCCGAATAATGTCCCCGCTGCGAAAAGATATTGACCCGGAAACGGGCCTTGCCCGGAAGTTCGTAGGAGGCGTCGCAGGAACCCTGGGAAACCAGCAATTCGGTCAGTCGGCGATCCCCGTTGATCAGATTCAGGGCAAACATCTCCGTCTGAAAGGGCGTCAGACTTTTAAAGGGAGGGTTCAGTTCGACGCCGACCAGTTGCCCGTAACTCTCGACCTGGAACGGCCTTCCCACGGTGATGTTCAGGTCGGACACCTCCTTGCGCGCTTCCAGCATTTTGCCCATGATGTAATCGATTTCCTGTTTTCTCATCGTCACCTCCCAAATTGCGTCGTCGCGGACTGAAGGGCTACGCCTCCGTGAAGTCCGTCGGGGGCGTCCTCAGGAAAGGCCGGAATTTCGTTTTGTCGTTGGCCTTGAGATAGGCGTCATCGGGGCTGATCCACCCCTTGTTCATGAGCTCCATGATCGCGTCGTCGAGGAGCTGCATCCCGTATTTTTTCCCGGTCTGCATCATCGAGGGAATCTGGAAGGTCTTGGATTCCCGAATGAGGTTCCGGACGGCGGAATTGGCGATCAGGATTTCCAGGGCGACGCACCGGCCCTTGGTGTCGATCCGTTTGAAAAGAACCTGGGAGAGGACCGCCCGCAGGCCGTCCGCGAGCGTGGAACGGATCTGCATCTGCTCGCCGGCCGGAAAGACCTCGATGACGCGGTCCACGGTCTTGGCGGCGCTGGGGGTGTGCACCGTTCCAAACACCAGGTGCCCCGTGGAGGCCGCTTCGACGGCCAGCGTGATCGTTTCCAGATCGCGGAGTTCGCCGACGAGAATGATGTCCGGATCCTCGCGCAGGGCGCCGCGAAGCGCCGAACTGAAGCTCTTGGTGTGCACACCGACTTCCCGGTGGTTGACGACGCAGCTCTGGCTCTGATGGACGAATTCGATGGGGTCTTCAATGGTGATGATGTGGTCTTTACGGGTCCGGTTGGCTTCATCGATGATGGCGGCCAGGGTCGTCGATTTGCCGCTGCCCGTCGGCCCCGTGACCAGGACCAGTCCCCGCGGCAGCGTCGCCAGCTTGGCGACAACCGGGGGAAGCCCCAGCTGTTCGCAGGTCATGATCTGCGTCGGGATTTCTCGGAAAACAGCGGCGACACCGTTCCGCTGCATGAAGAAATTGGCCCGGTAACGGGCCATTTTCGGGACTTCATAGGCAAAATCCACGTCGCCGGTCTCCTCGAACTGTTTGACCTTGTGCTCGGGCGCGATCTCGTAGATCATGCCCTTCAGTTCGTCGTTGTCCAGAACGTTGTACCGGACCCGCTCGATATCCCCCCGAATGCGGATGATGGGCTGCTGGCCGGTCACGAGGTGAAGGTCGGACGCACCCTGATCGTGCATCAGTTGAAAGAACGCATCAATTTTTGCCATGTGGCGTCTCCTTGGCGATTTGTGAAAAGTCCTTTTGAAATCTTTCCCGGGCGCAACAAAAGCTTGACAGGCATCCGCCGGATCAGATATGCTTCCCCACCCTGAGCGAGAACTTCACAGCGCTCGGGAGCGGCATGCAAAATAACCGGGGATGTAGCTCAACTGGGAGAGCGCGGCGTTCGCAATGCCGAGGTCAGGGGTTCGAGCCCCCTCATCTCCACCAGTCACTCCGAAAGGGACAGGCCTTCCGCCTGTCCCTTTTTCACGATTCAAACAATTTGGAGAAGCGCCACTTCTTTCTCTTTTTCCAGTCGCCCCGATGGTAGGCGTAACTTGCCAGGAGCGGCAGCACGGAGGTGGCTTCGGCAAAAACCATCTGTTCGAAAACGGTATCGACCTTTCCCCAGGAACTGGCCTCCTTCAGCGTCGAACTGGAACAGGCGCCGTCCCGGACATCGGCGACGGTAATCTGGACGGCATATTTGTGCATGGGCGCCGCCTCCCCCAGAATCTCGGCGCAGATGACCGTATCCTGGGCGAAATTTTTCGGCACCCCGCCTCCGATCATCAGCAGTCCCGTTGTTTTCGCCTTGATCTTGATCTGCGTCAATTCCCGGAAATCCCTTACCGAATCGATGGAAAGGTGCTTCTCCGGATGCCGGTGCTGGTGAAGGACCAGACCGAATCCTGCGCTGCTGTCGGAAAAGGCAGGGCAGAAAACCGGCACTTCGTTTTCATAGGCCGCCTGGACGAGGGAGCCTTTCTTTTTGGCATGAACGGTCAGATAGCGCCCCATTTCCCGAATGAACTCCCGGGAAGAATAGGGCCGCGGCTCCAGCCGATCGGCAATTTCACCGACCGTGCGGTCGCAGGCCTGCAGGGAGATTTCATCGATAAAGGTGTCGTAGATCCGGTCGATGTAAAGCTTTCTCAGGATTCGGTCATCGACATGGGGGCTCCCCTGGTAATGCCGGAACCCCAGGGCCTCGAAGAAATCCATATCCACGATGGCCGCGCCGGTTGCGACCACGGCATCGACCATGTTGTGCTCGATGAGGTCCGCATAAATCTTCATGCACCCGGCGGCGCCCGTGCTGCCGGCAATTGTAAGGATCACCGCGCAGGCCCTGTCTTTCAGCATTCGCCCGTAGATGTCGGCGGCCACCGCCAGGTCCCGGGCCGTAAAAGACATCCCCCGCATGGCTGCAATGATCGCCGTCGCATCGAAAGATGTCATGTCGATATGCCGCACCGGCTTCTTCAGGTAATCCTTTTTTTTCATAAATTCTCCCTTGTCTTGCCGCCTTCGGCCGTCGCGCTTCCTATAATTCATTGCCCCCGAAAAGTCAATGACCGGATCGAAAGGATCGGATCGGCTGCCGCACAATTCATTCTTGTCATCCTTTATTTTTTCTGGTACTGCCACGGTGGTGCAACCGATATGATCAATGAAGTCCTGACGGTTTCGACACTGAACTGCCGGATCAAAGACCTCCTGGAAGCCGGCTTCGATCTCCTTTGGGTGGAGGGGGAAGTTTCCAATCTGCGGCGGCCCGCATCCGGGCACATCTACTTCACGCTCAAGGATGATCGCAGCCAGATCCGCTCCGTCATCTTCCGTTCTCCCTTCGCGTCCAGAGCGGCCTTTTCGAACCGCAGGATCGCCTTCGATCCGGAGGAAGGCATGCAGGTGATCTGCCGGGCCCGGCTCAGCGTCTATTCGCCGCGGGGCGAATACCAGTTGATCGTGGAGAGCATGGAGCCGAAGGGGATCGGCGCGCTGCAGCTGGCCTTTGAACAGATGAAGGGCCGGCTGGAAAAGGAGGGCCTTTTCGATGCCGCCCGCAAAAAGCGGATTCCCTTTCTTCCGGAAAGGATCGGCGTCATCACCTCCCCGACGGGCGCCGTGATTCAAGATATTCTGACGATTGCCGGCCGCCGTTTTCCCTCGGTGGGCATCCTGGTCGCCGCCGTGCGCGTCCAAGGCAGCGAGGCGCCCGCGGAAATCATTCAGGCGATCGACCGGATGAATGCCGTCGGGAATGTCGATGTGATGATCCTGGCCCGGGGCGGCGGGTCGTTGGAAGACCTGGCGCCCTTCAATGACGAAGGGGTGGCCCGCGCCATCTTCCGTTCCCGGGTTCCCGTCATTTCGGCCGTCGGTCATGAAACGGATTTCACCATCGCGGACTTGGTCGCCGACCTGCGGGCGCCGACCCCATCCGCGGCTGCGGAACTGGCCGTCCCGAACCGGCTGGAACTCGTCGCGAACCTGGAAGATCTTCATCACCGGATGTTCCATCTCTACCAGCGGATGACGCACCGGTTCCGGGAGCGGCTGATGATGGTGAGCGAACGCCTGAGAGATCCGAAGCGAAGGCTGGTCGATCTTCGTCTTCTGGCCGATGACCGGCTGGAGCGAACGCATCGAGCCCTTGACCGCATGACCGCAGAGAGAAAACAGGCTCTGGTCCGGCTGGAGAATCGCCTCAGCCGGGTCACCCCGGCCATTCGGATCCGTGAGCACAGGGCCGCCCTTGATCGCACGCGAAAAAGCATGATCGGCCGGGCCGGCAAGGCCCTGGAACGCGGCGGCGAAAGGCTGAATTTCCTGACCGCCATGCTGGACAGCCTGAGTCCGCTGGCCGTCCTGAACCGGGGCTACAGCATTGCCAGGCGCCTGCCCGACGGAACGATCATTCGACGGGCCGGCGATGTTTCCGCCGGGGTTGACGTTCGTGTTCGGGTCGCCTCGGGGAGCTTCGATGCGCGGGTCACGAGCGTTTACGAGGAGTGAAATGGCCAAGGAAAATTTCGAAGCGGCATTGGGGAAGCTGGAAGAACTGGTCAGAAGAATGGAAACGGGGGACCTCACCCTCGAGGAATCGCTCAAGGCGTTCGAAGAGGGAACCCGTCTGGCGCGGCTCTGCTCCCGAAAGCTCGACGAGGCGGAAAGGCGGGTGGAACTCCTGCTGAAGCAGGGGGAGGATCTGGTCGTCAAACCCCTGGCGGGAGAAGAGCGTGACGACGGATAAGCATTTCCCGCTGAAAGACTACCTGGCCGCCCGAAAAGAGATGATCGATGCGGCGCTGAACGGCTTTCTGCCAAGCCCGGGTGATTTCCCGCCGCTGATTTTTCAGGCGGTCCGCTACAGCCTCTTTGCCGGCGGGAAGCGGCTGAGGCCGATCCTCTGCCTGGCCTCCGCCGAGGCGGTGGGGGGAACGATCGGGGCCGTCCTGCCGGTGGCCTGCTCCCTGGAGATGATCCACACCTATTCGCTCATCCATGACGATCTGCCGGCCATGGACGACGACGATCTGCGGCGGGGAAAACCGACCAGCCACAAGGTCTTTGGAGAAGCGGCCGCCATCCTGGCCGGCGACGCTCTCCTGACGGAGGCCTTTTCCCGGATGTCCGCGGGGGACCGGGCCTTCCCGGTGCCCGCGGAACGGCTGCTGCCGGCAATTCACGAAATCGCGGAAGCCGCCGGATTTCGGGGAATGATCGGGGGTCAGATCGTCGACATCCAGTCCGAGGGGCAGCCCCCCCTGCCGGAGACCCTCGATTACATTCACACCCACAAGACGGGCGCTTTGATCCTGGCCTCCGTCCGGGCGGGGGCGCTGCTGTCCGGGGCACACCCGGAGGCGCTCGATGCCCTCTCCGGCTACGGCCGTCATGCCGGACTGGCCTTTCAGATTGCCGACGACATCCTCAATGTGGAAGGGGACCGGTCCATTCTCGGAAAGAATACCGGCAGTGATGCAAAGCGGGGGAAATTGACTTTTCCGGGCCTGTGGGGCATCGAGGCGTCCAGGGCAAAAACAGCGGAGCTGACCGAGCGGGCCCTGTTCGAAATCCGCCATTTCGACGACCGGGCCGAGCCGCTGCGGGCCCTCGCCCGCCACATCGCCGCGAGAAACGCTTGAAGGGGGAACCGGATGTCGATGCACAACCCATATGAGGAGCCGCTGCATGCAGGATGAGGCCGCGAAAGACAGCGTTCTGGCCCGGGTCAACGTCCCGTCGGACATTCGCCGCCTCGACCTGGCGGAGCTGAACCGGCTGGCCGGAGAGATCCGAACGCAGATGATCGATACCGTCTCCCGCTGCGGCGGCCACCTGGCGCCTTCACTGGGGACCGTCGAGCTCACGCTGGCCCTGCACCGGGTTTTCAACACGCCGACGGACAAGCTGATCTGGGACGTCGGCCATCAGGCCTATGCCCACAAGATCATCACGGGCCGCAAAGACCGGTTTCACACGCTCCGCCAGAAGGGGGGCATCAGCGGGTTCCCGAAGCGCGAGGAAAGCCCCTACGACGTCTTCAACGTGGGGCACAGCAGCACCTCGATTTCGGCGGCCACCGGCATCGCCGAAGCCCGGTGCCTGAAGGGGGAGGATTACAAGATCGTCGTCGTCATCGGCGACGGATCCATGACCGCCGGCATGGCCTACGAAGGACTGAACTGGGCGGGGGACCGCAAGAAGGACCTGGTCATTGTCCTGAACGACAACGAGATGTCCATTTCCCCGAACGTGGGCGCCATGTCCTCCTACCTGAACCGCATCATGACCGGTCAGACGGTGACGAAACTGAAATCGGAATTCAAGCATTTCCTGAAAACCATCCCCTCCATCGGCGACCAGATGGTCCGGTTTACCCGCCAGCTCGAGGAGTCCCTCAAGGCCCTGATCGTCCCGGGCGCCCTGTTCGAGGAGCTCGGATTCAATTACGTGGGACCCCTGGAGGGGCACCGCCTGGATCATCTCATCAAGAACCTCGAGAACGTCCGCAAAATGGACGGCCCCGTCCTGGTCCACGTCCTGACCCGGAAAGGGAAAGGCTATCCCTTTGCCGAGCAGGACCCTTCCCGGTTCCACGGAATCGCGCCTTTCTGCGTGGAAACCGGTGAAGCGGCCGCGAAAGACAGCGCGATCCCGACCTACACCCAGGTCTTCGGGCAAACGATGGTCCGTCTCGGCCGCGCCAATCCGAAAGTCGTGGCCATCACCGCCGCCATGTGCGACGGGACGGGCCTGGACCGGTTCGCAAAGGAATTCCCGGACCGGTTCTACGACGTCGGCATCGCCGAGCAGCACGGCGTGACCTTCGCCGCCGGCCTGGCCACCGAGGGGTTCATCCCCGTCGTGGCCATCTACTCCACCTTCATGCAGCGGGCCTACGACCAGATCATTCATGACGTCTGCCTCCAGAATCTTCCTGTCGTTCTGGCGCTCGACCGGGGGGGCTTCGTGGGTGACGACGGTCCAACGCATCACGGGCTGTTCGATTACGCCTACATCCGCTCCGTGCCGAACATCATCGCCATGGCCCCGAAGGACGAAAACGAGCTTCAGCACATGCTCAAGACGGCGACGGAATGTCGCAGTCCCGTCTCCGTCCGCTATCCGCGCGGGCAGGGCGTCGGCGCGAACATGGACGAAACGCCCCGGGACATTCCCGTCGGCAGGGGGGAAATCCTCTGCGACGGGTCGGATCTGGCCATCGTGGCGATCGGCTCCACGGTCTGGCCCGCCATGGCGGCCGCCCGCAAGCTCCGGCAGGAGGGAATCGGAATTCGGGTCATCAACGCGCGCTTCATCAAACCCCTGGACGGAGAGCTTCTCTGCAGGACCGCGAACGATTTGAAAAAAATCATCACCGTGGAGGAAAATGTCCTGATGGGCGGATTCGGCAGCGCCTTGCTGGAACTCTTCGAACAGGAAGGCATTCGGGATGTGCGGGTCCGGCGTCTGGGCATTGCCGACGAGTTTGCCGCTCATGCCACGCAGGCGGAATTGCGAAGCCAGTACGGCATCGACGAAGCGGGAATCATTCAGGCCGCGCGGCAAATGGCCGCATCGTGAAAAGGGTTCCCCGTCCGCGAAAATCCGTCGCACGACCGGTTCAGAGCGTGCCGTCTGCCCATGACCCCTGCCCATAAGATCAGACTGGATCATCTGCTCGTCGAACGGGGGATCGCGCCAACCCGGGAACGGGCCAGGGCCGTCATCCTGTCCGGGATGGTCCGGGTCGGGGAGGAGCGGGTGGACAAGGCTGGGGCGCTCGTGGCGCGCGATGCCGAGGTTCGGTTTCTGCGCGAGGACCACCCCTATGTCAGCCGGGGCGGGCTCAAGCTCAAGGGCGCCCTGGACCATTTCGGCGTCTCCGTCCGGGATCTCACCTGCCTCGACGTGGGGGCCTCGACCGGAGGATTTACGGACTGCCTGCTTCAGGAAGGCGCGGCTCGGGTCTATGCCGTCGACGTCGGCTACGGCCAACTGGCCTGGCGCCTTCGGCAGGACCGCCGCGTGGTCAGCCTGGAGCGAACGAACATCCGCTATTTCGACGGCCGGGCCCTGGACCGAACCATCGATTTCGCCACCATCGACGCCTCCTTCATCTCTCTCAAGCTGGTCGTGCCGGCGGTCCTCCGCCTGATCGGGGAAAAAGCGGCGATCCTGGCCCTGATCAAACCGCAGTTCGAGGTCGGACGGGGGGAGGTTCAAAAGCGGGGGGTCGTCAAAAACCCCGCCCTGCACGCGAGGGTGCTGGAAGATATGAAAACCTTTTTTCGAAGCCTGGGTCTGGATGTCCCGGGAACGGTCGAATCAACGCTTCAAGGTCCGGCAGGCAACCGGGAATTTTTCATCTACGCGGTAAAATCCGGAAGGAAGGACCAGGCCTCATGAGTGTCGTTTTAGCCCGAACGGCCGGATTCTGCATGGGCGTAAAGCGGGCCGTGGACCTGGTCCTGGACATGACCCGGCACAAGGGGACGGAACCGATCTACACCTACGGTCCCCTGATCCACAACCCGCAAACCGTCGAACTGCTGAGAAAGCGGGGCATCATACCCGTCAGCGGCCTGGAGGGGATTGCGTCCTGCCGGCCCGGCGCCACGCTCGTGGTTCGCGCCCACGGAATTTCCCCGCAGGAGAGAAAAGCCATTCGCGACAAGGGCTTGAAAATTATCGATGCCACCTGTCCGAAGGTGGGACACGTTCAGGCCATCATCCGGAAGCACGCATCCCGGGATTACGCCATCCTCATCATCGGCGATGAAAAGCACCCGGAAGTCAGCGGCCTGCTGGGCTACGCCTACGGCCGAGGGACGGCCATCAACAGCCTGGAGGACGTCGGGCGCCTGCCGGAACTGGAAAAGGTCTGCGTGGTCGCGCAGACCACGCAGAACACGGACATCTTCATGAACCTCGTGGCTGCCGTAAAAGCCCGCTTTCCCGACACCGTCGTCTTCAACACGATCTGCGATTCCACAGAAAAAAGGCAAAGTGAAATCAAGCACATGGCTGAAGAAGCGGAAGCCATTGTCGTTGTCGGCGGCCGGAACAGCGCCAATACGATGCAGTTGGCCCGCCTGTCCGAGCTGTCGGGAGCGTCCACCTTTCACATTGAAACGGCCGATGAGCTCAAAAACACAGCCATCGACCGGTTCAACCGGATCGGCGTCACCGCCGGAGCATCCACCCCCAACTGGATCATCGACCGGGTCGTGGACGACATCTCCGAACGGCAGGGCCGCGCACACAAACCCGCCGTGGGGCCTTTCCAGGCCTGGCTCTGGATGATCCGGACGGATGTTTACTCGGCGCTGGGCGCGGGGTGCCTGTCCCTGGTCAGCATGGCCCTTCAGGAATTGCCGGTTCATTTTTTGAGCATGCTGACGACGGCCCTCTATGTTTACGCCATGCACACCCTCAATCGCTTCATCAACCGGGAAAAAACGTCCATCCTGGGATCGTTCCGGGAAGAATCCTATCGGCGGCATTCGACCCTGTATACCGGCTCCGCCGCTGCGGCTCTCCTGGTGTCGCTGTTCTGCGCGTTCATCATCGGCCCGGTCCCCTTTGTTCTCCTCTTTCTGATTTCCCTGATCGGGGTCCTCTACAATCTGAATGTCCTGCCCGAGGGATGGCGCTTTCGAAGCCTCAAAGACCTCCCGGGTTCAAAAAACATCTCCATGGCGCTTGCCTGGGCCGCCGTCGCCGCAGCGCTCCCCCGGATCGAGGCGGGCCTTTCGCTGACGCCCGGCGTGATCGTCGCGTTCCTCTTCACCTTCGCCCTCGTCTTTATCCGCTCCGCCCTGTCGGACATTCTGGACATGCAGAGCGACCGGTTCATCGGCAGGGAAACAATCCCGGTTCTCATCGGCCGGAAAAGAACCATGGAACTCCTGAAGGGAATCGCCGGCATCCTGTTCAGTTTCCTTATTCTGGCTTTTTTTGCCGAATGGACTTCCCCGCTGGCCCTGATCCTTTTGATTTGCCTATTTTATATATGGATTTGTTTCAAACTTTGTGATAGAAGGGCCGCGTTTTCGGCTGCGGTTCTGGAAGGTCTGCTGGAAACCAACTATGTCATCGCCGGTTTCGGCGCGGCGGCATGGCTTTTGGTGACAAGGTGGTTCGGCTGAACATTCCCTTCACCCGGGAGAGCCCGTCATGAGGAAAAACATCCGGTTCGCCTGCCTGGCGATCCTGCTGGCACTGGCGCTTTCCGGCTGCGGCAGCCTCCTTTATTCGCAGACGGCGCCGGAGGCCAAGGATTTTCACCCGCAAAGCATCGGGGTTCTGCCGGTGGACACGGGGCCTTTTGAAGAGGCCCGGGATGTCGTTGACGACATCATTGCCGCAGAGCTGGTGAAGCGAAAGTGGTTCCGCTCCGTGATCGCCGCCGATGCCGTCCGCCGCAGTTTCGAGTCCGGCGATGAGCTGAAAAAGGCCGGATCCGATTATCTGGCCAAGCTGAAGGCGCTGAATTACTCCGATCCGGAATTGAGCCGCAGGATCGGGGATCTGATGCAAGCGGATGCCCTGCTCATTGTCCGCGTCGACTTCTGGCAGTATACGACGGACGGCAAGGACAAATTCGCCAAGGTCGGCATGGGCGTCGACCTGGTGGATGCAAAAAGCGGCCGGATCGTCTGGAAGGCAAGCCACCATCTTCTGGAGGACTACTGGGTCTTGAAGCCCGAGCTGACCGCCGTCGCGAAAAAGCTGACCGCCATGATGATCGGCAAAATACCGCATTGACGCAGCCACACGGACGAGAAAATGAATGGAGAAGACAGCATGAAGGAAAGCGTACAGAAGGCGATCAATCAGATCCGGCCCAACCTTCAGGCGGATGGAGGGGATGTGGAGCTGGTTGAGGTCATGGCGGACGGCACCGTCAAAGTGAAGCTGCTCGGGGCCTGCCGCGGCTGCCCGATGTCGCAGATGACCCTGAAGATGGGCATCGAGAAATACCTGAAAAAAGAGGTGCCCGGCGTTCGGGAAGTGGTCGCCGTGCCCTGAAGGGAGACGAAGCTTCCGGCCCTGTGGAAAACCCGCAACAACAAGGAGATCAAAAAGATGGCTTATATCATTACGGATGAGTGCATTGCCTGCGGTTCCTGTGAAGATGAATGCCCTTTGGAAGCGATCAGCGAGGGCGACGACAAGTATGTCATCGATCCCAAGCTTTGCAACGACTGTGGGGCCTGCGCGGACCAGTGCCCCGTAGAGGCGATTGTCCCCGGAGAAGACAAATAGTCCTGCTTTTTCCCCGCCAGGCTGCCTTCGATCGTCCCGAGATTTTAAACCTCCGTACCCTGAACCGGAATCTCCCATGACAGCGTTCATCACCTTTGAAGGGATTGAAGGTTGCGGAAAGACAACCCAGATGCGGCTGGCGGGTAAACATCTGGAAAAGCGGAAAATCCCCCACATCCTCACCGAAGAGCCCGGCGGATCCCCTCTGGGAAAGAGAATCCGGGAAATTCTGCTCAACGAGGAGCCCTACCCGATCGGCGCGAGGGCGGAACTGCTTCTTTTCGCGGCAGCCCGGGCCCAGCACGTCGAGGAGGTCATTCTGCCCGCCTTGAAGGACGGGAAAGCGGTTCTCTGCGACCGCTTCAACGATGCGACCCTGGCTTACCAGGGATTCGGCCGGACGCTGGACACCGATTTCATTCGAACCCTGAACGATTTTGCCTGCCTGTCGCTGAAGCCCGGTCTGACCCTTCTGTTCGATCTCCCCGCCGAAGCGGGCCTGACCCGGGCCAGGGACCGGATTGCGCGGATGACGGGCTCGCGCCGGGAAGACCGTTTCGAGAACGAGCAGACGGCATTTCACCGGAGGATCCGCGCGGGCTACCTGTCGCTGGCCCGACAGGAGCCGGACCGGTTCCGGCTGATCGATGCCTCCCGGGACATCGCAACGGTTCATCAAGAGGTCTGCGAACACCTGACCTCCTTCCTCGGACGGTAGCGCCCATGTCTTTCCGGGATATCCTCGGTCATGAAAAGCAGATCGGCATCCTGCAAAACGCACTCGAGCGAAACCGGACCCCCCATGCCTATCTTTTCTGCGGCATGAAGGGGATCGGCAAGAAAAGCGCGGCGCTGGCCGTGGCCAAGGCGTTGAACTGCCGGAGCGGCCCCCGCGATGCCTGCGACGCCTGCCCGTCCTGCCTGAAAATCGATCACCGGAACCATCCGGATGTCGCCATCGTCGCTCCGGAAGGCCAGTTCATTCGCATCCAGGCCGTAAGGGAACTCCAGGACCAGATGAAATTCCGCCCCTTTGAAGGAGGAAAGCGGGTGTTCATCCTCGTCGACGCGGACCGGATGAACAGCACCGCCGCCAACGCGCTCCTGAAGACCCTCGAGGAACCGAACCGGAACAACCGCCTGATCCTGACCACGCCGCGGCCCTATCAGCTTCCCATGACCATCCTGTCCCGGTGCCAGATGCTCCGCTTCGGCCCGCTCAGCCGGGAAACCGTTTTCCGGTACCTGCGGGAACGCCTCTCCCTCGTCCCGGAAGCGGCGCGCATGCTCGCGTCCTCCTCCGGCGGCAGCATCGGCCGGGCGATCGAGATGAATGATGCGGATTATCTGACGCTCCGCAATCAGTTCCTGGACCGGCTCTTTGACGAGCGGATGAAACACCCTCTGCAGGTTCTGTCCTTTGCCGGCGACTTCGGACGGGACCGGAAAGGCATCCTGGAACGGCTGGACATCCTGAGAAGCTGCTTCCGGGATGCGCTCGTCTGCAAGGAGACGTCGGACAGTGCAGCCCTGTTCAACCAGGACCGCATCCCCGTGATCCGGTCTTTTGCGGCAGGGCTTTCCGGAGCGGACCTCCTGCAAAACATCCGGGCCGTGAATCGCGCCGCCCGGGCCATTGACCAGAATGCCAACAAATCGTTGACTTTAGAGGCGATGATGTTTAAACTCGCGCTCAGTCCAAGTTCGGAGGGAGCAACCCTTTGAAGCGCATTGTATCGATCCAGTTCAAGAAAGAGGGAAAGGCCTACACCTTTCATGCCGCCGATCTGCCCCTGAAAAAGAACGACCCGGTGATCGTTGAAACGGAGAACGGCCTGGTGCTGGGCACCGTGACCACGGAGGTGAGGCAGGTTCCGGCCTCCAGCCTGCCCGCCAACCTGAAGGACATCATTCGCCAGGCTACCGGCGAAGACCTGAAAATCAGGGAGGACAACGACCGCCTCGAGGAGGATGCCCGCCGCTATTGCATGGAGAGAATCACCGCAAGAAACCTTCCCATGAAGCTCACCGGGGTGGAGTGCCTGTTCGACCGGAGCAAGGTCATCTTCTACTTCACAGCCGAAAACCGCGTGGATTTCCGGGAGCTGGTCAAGGACCTGGTGCAGAAGCTCAAGACCCGGATCGAGCTGAGGCAGATCGGCGCCCGCCAAGAGGCCCGCATGACGGGGGGGCTGGCGATCTGCGGCCGGGAGGTCTGCTGCGCCACCCTCCTGCACAACCTCGACCGCGTTTCCGTCAAGATGGCCAAGGAGCAGAGCATGTCGCTCAATCCCGAGAAGATTTCCGGCGTCTGCGGCAGGCTCATGTGCTGCCTGGCCTACGAGTATGAAGGCTACCTGGAAATGAAGAAGAACATGCCCAAATGCGGCAAAATGATCGATTGCCCGGATGGGCGCGGCAAGGTCATCCGGCAGAATGTCCTGCAGGGCGAGATTGCCGTACTGCTCGAGGGCGGCAAGGAAATCACCCTTCATATCAGCGAATTATAAGGATCAGGAAGCAGGCTGAGCATCCCTGCCCGCATGGAAAGGATCCTGTCATGGAAAGAGCCTACTACATCACCACGCCGATCTACTACGTCAACGCATCGCCCCATATCGGCCATGCCTACACGACGATCGTCGCCGACGTGCTTGCCCGCTACTACCGCCTGGCCGGATACCGGACCTTTTTCGTGACCGGAACGGACGAACACGGCGACAAGATCGCAGAAGCCGCGCAGAAGGCCGGCATCTCCCCGAAAGCATACGCCGATCAGGTCAGCGCCCAGTTCCGCGCTCTCTGGCCGGAGCTGGCCGTGACCAACGATTATTTCATCCGGACCACCGACGCGAACCATGTGGAAAATGTCTGCCGGATTCTGCGGAAGGTGCATGACACGGGAGACATCTATTTCGGACACTACGAGGGGCACTACTGCGTCGGTTGCGAGCGGTTTTACATGGAGAAGGAGCTCGTCGACGGCTGCTGCCCGGACCACCAGACCCAGCCGGAATACCGCAAGGAGAGCAACTACTTCTTCCGCATGGGCAAATACCAGGAGTGGCTCATCCGGTATATCCAGGACCACCCCGATTTCATCCGCCCGGAACGCTACCGGAACGAGGTCCTCGCCTTCCTGCGCGAACCCCTGGAGGACCTCTGCATTTCCCGCCCCAAGACGCGGCTGACCTGGGGGATCACGCTGCCCTTTGACGAGAATTACGTGACCTACGTCTGGTTCGACGCCCTCATCAATTACATCACCGCTCCTGGCTACCCCGACGGGGAGAACTTCAGGACCTTCTGGCCCGCGGCCCAGCACCTCATCGCCAAGGACATCCTGAAGCCCCACGGCATCTACTGGCCCACAATGCTCAAGGCGGCCGGGATCGAACCCTACCGCCACCTGAACGTCCACGGTTACTGGAACGTGGACCAGAGCAAGATGTCCAAGAGCCTGGGAAACGTCGTCAAGCCCCTGGACCTGAAGGACAAATACGGCCTCGATCCCTTCCGCTATTTCCTGCTTCGGGACATGGTGTTCGGGCTCGATTCGAGCTTCAGCGAAGAGAGTTTCGTCCAGCGGATCAATGCCGACCTGGCCAACGACCTGGGCAATCTGGTGAGCCGCAGCCTCGCGATGGCCCTCAAGTACGGCGACGGAAAGGCGCCCGCGCCGAAAGCCCCCGCCGACGAGGACCGCACCCTGACGGAAACGGCGCTTCGAGTGCTCGCGGAGGTGGAAAGCTGCTTCAGCGAACTGGGCCTCCACAAGGCACTGATGGCCATCTGGGAGTTCATCAACATCACCAACAAATACATCGTGGAGCGGGAACCCTGGACGCTGGCCAAAGACCCGGCCAACCGGGAACGGCTGGAGACCACCCTCTACAACCTGCTGGAGTCCCTGCGGGTCATCGCCGTTCTCATCGCCCCGTTCATGCCGGGATCGGCAAAGAAGATCATGGAGCAGATCGGGATCGGCGACACGGCGGGACAGAATTTCGACAGCATTCGAAGCTGGGGCGGCCTGCGGCCGGGCAGCGCGCTATCGCGCGGTGAAGCCCTGTTCCCCAGAGTGGAATTCAAGAAGGAAGAGAAAA
>MTKZ01008311.1_pt1 | contig 84772 bp, 56 predicted proteins | sample 1042781 | NCBI WGS metagenome assembly MTKZ01 (sample SAMN06212207, study PRJNA360539) | anaerobic digester metagenome | biome: Wastewater treatment plant; material: sludge; isolation source: anaerobic digester fed with sludge from wastewater treatment plant | place: Denmark: WWTP Viborg ... | reverse complement strand
CAACCCCTACGATCACCCCCACGCCCACCATAACCCCCACGCCCACCATAACCCCGACTCCGACCGAGACAGCCACGCGAACGCCGACTTGCACCGCGACCTCGACACCCAGCTGTACTCCCACGCCGACAAATACAGCGACGCAAACCACGTCCCCAACCGAGACGCCGACGGAAGCGCCAACGGCGACGGAGACCCCGAGTAGCACAGCAACCCCTGCTCCGGGTTGGTATGATCTTGACTGGTCGTATCGCCGTTCTATTACGATAGACAACAGCGGCTACATCTCCCTCCTTTCGGATTATCAAGTCAGGGTCGAGATAACGTACGATCCGCAAATGAAAGCGGATTTTTCTGACCTGCGCTTTACGGATAACGATGGAATGACCCTCCTGAATTATTGGGTGGAGAGTTCGACATCTTCAACCCAAGCGGTGGTGTGGATAAGGGTTCCAGCCATTCCGGCAGGAGGAGAGAAGACAATATATTTGTATTACGGGAATGAAGGGGTGAGCACGCTTTCTTCCAGAAAAGATACGTTTGCGTGGTTTGATGATTTCTCCACTGATACGTTGAGCAGCAATTATACCCTGTCGGAAAGCGGTCATTGGGAGGAGGATGACCCTTATGAGGACCCTGACTGGGATGAGGACCCCTGGGATGAGGATCCTATCTGGGTTCCGGATGGGTCCATTACCTATGATTCAGAAAATCAAAGAGTGAGAATAGATTCGGGCGGTCCGTTTCTCAATTCGATTCTGTGGTATAGCATGGCGCAATTCGACACGGCGGAAGTCAAATATGATCTACTGAAGGTTGTAACTTATATCGGCAACGGTTGGAGCGGCGTTATCCATGGCAGCTCGATGGATAATGAAGTGATGAATTTTAAAGCGGTATATCCGTTGACATACGGCGATAATAACCTGCATATGTGCATTGCCCCGAATTTTCTTTTGTTGGACGCCCCTACGCCTGGTTTCGAAACGATAAAAGAAACAATGATGCGGTGGTGGAATCATGGCGAAATAGAAGGGGGATGGAAAGCAACGGGAGAAATGTACGTGGAGGGAGATTACAAGGGGAGCGAATCAGGCGACCAGATTGCAGCGGGTTATATAGGAGTTGGGGCAAGAGATTCCGCGTTCTATATAGATAATCTTCAGATACGGCCATATGTAAAACCAGAACCGGTTGCGACCGTAGGAGATGAGGAAGGACAGCCGACGCCGACACCGACACCGACGGCGACCGCCACATCGGTGCCTGGTATCGGGAATATAGACCCTAATCATAAATACGCGTGGAGTGAGCACGCCGGTTGGTGCAACATGAGGCCGTCGGACGGCGGCGCGACGGTTACGGATACGGGGGTATACGGATACGTCTGGCAGGAGAACACGGGATGGATCCAGCTGGCGTCGAGCGAGACTCCTCCGTACGCGAACACGGACGAGACGGACTGGGGGGTGAACAACGACGGTTCGGGGAACTTGTCCGGGTACGGATGGTGCGAGCTGGCGGGATGGGTGAATTTCCATTCGACGGACAGCCGTGTGGTGGTGGATGGGGAAGGGAACTTCTCGGGCTACGCATGGGCGGAGGGAGTGGGGTGGATACACTTCGCGAACGAGAATCCGGTGGCGTATGAGGTAAAGACGGAGTGGACGCCGGAACCGACGCCTACGGAGACGCCGACTGAGACGCCGACTGAGACGCCGACCGAGATCCCGACGCCGGTGCCAACGATCACGCCTACGGAGACGCCGGTTCCCACGGAGACGCCGACCGAAACCCCGACGCCGGTGCCGACGGAGACGCCTACGGAGATCCCGACGGCCACGCCGACGGAGACACCCGCGCCGACGGCGACGGAAACGCCGGTCCCCACTGCGACCGAGACGGCGACCCCGACGGGAACGCCGACCCAGACTGAGACGCCGACGGAGACGCCGACACCAACGGCGACGGAGACGGCTACGCCCGAGCCGACGGCTACTCCGACGATCACGCCCACCCCGACAGCGGAGAGTCGGCCGCTGGAGACGGGGACCGTTTTCGGGATGAGGATCGAAGAGCCGAGATCCGCCGTGGGGAACGGATTCGTATATTATCTCGGAACGGCGACGAATCCGTCAGGGGAGATCATGGGATCGGTCAACGACGGCGACAACGAATTCGTGGCGGGAGGGGAATATCCGTCAACCGCCGCGGCACTGTTCATCGAGCCGGCGGAGGCGGCAATCACGATCGAGGCTGGGGATTATCTCGTTATCACGAACGTAGCAGGGGAGGAGATGAAGGTATACCTCCCGGCGCTCGACACGATGGAGGCCGTGACGCTCTATATCGGGAAGAACGGTGCGACGTATTACGACAGCGCATTGACGAGCGCGGCATGTGCCGCACCGGAAGAACTCCTACGGGTGAGCTTCGGATCGTCGGGTGCGAGGCTGGCCGACGGATATTATCGCGATAACGGTGGAGGGATGCTTGGCCATTGGGGGCCGATAGGGGCACAGGAGTTCGGCTGGTGAGCGGGACGAGGACTGATGGGAAGACGCATGCATAGTGTCGATCGTGAAGCGCACAGCATGATGCGATAAGAAGAGGTGCGGCAAAGGAACGAACCGCCCGTCGTACATCGCATGGATCATGGGCATGATGGGGCGCCGAAGGGGTGCGCGGCGCTCCATCGCCATAAAAGGAAAGAACGGATGTATCCAGTAGAGAGGAGTCGGATCGCGCGGATCGAGCGTTTGGCGTGCATAGGGGAGACGACGTCGGAGATCATGCACGAGCTCAATAACCAGCTCACGGTCCTGCTGGGGTATGCGACCATGCTCAAGAAGGCGCAAGCGGAATCGTGGAAATACGCGGATGAAATGCTGATGTCCTGCGAACGATGCTGCGGCATGGCGAAGGGGGTCCTTGAATTCGCACGCAGCCGGAGGATGGAACGGCAGAGGACGGACCTGCGGAGGGTGATTACCAAACCGGTGGAGATCAAAACCCGTCTCTTCGAATCCGCCGCGATCAAGGTGCGGTTAACGTTCCCGCCGGAGTGCATGGAGGCGCTGGTCGACGAGTTCCAGGTGCAGCAGGTGGTATTCAACATCCTGCACAATGCCTTCTACGAGCTGCTGAAGGTGAAAAAGCGGGTGCTGGAGGTGCACGGGAGGAGGGAGGGGGGCAAGGCGGTGATCGAGTTCCGCGACAGCGGGCGCGGCATCCGTGATGAACACGTGAAAAGGATATTCGAGCCGTTCTTTACGACGAAACCCACGGGGGAGGGGACAGGGCTGGGGTTAAGCATCTCGCGGAGGATCATCGAGGAGCACGGCGGCAGCCTTCGCGTGGGGTCCTCAAACGGCCGCGGGGCAACTATTACCCTCGATCTGCCCCTCGTCGAGGACCCGCGCCTCCCCCTTTCCACAGGCGTGCTCAATGAGGCGTACGGCAGATTCCCCGCGCAGAAAGTCGCCGTGAAAGACGGGAAGCGAGATGGTCCGGGAATGGGAGGTGACGGATAAAGAGTCGAGACGGATATCCGATGCGGAGCTCCCTGAGTTGACGAAGATGCTGATCGCCGAGGATGCGCTGCAACGCGCAGTGATCAGGGATTTGAGTGGTCAGGTGCGCGCTCTCGCGCGTCATCCTGGAAGAATGCGCGGGAAGATGCAATCACTGCGAGGAGAACCCCGGGGGCGGCTGGAACGGGACGGAGATGCTCGCTCGGAGACAATCTTGCTACTCCGATCTCCCAGTGCAAGTACTAACATACAAACAACTTGTTGCCTTGCAGAAAGTTGTGTGTATGTTCTAATACGCTGCCCCTCAATAGGTTGCCAAAAGCGTCCCCGATACTCCCTACTGGACAACGTCATACCCCTGTAGTACAGTTTTGCATCCGATCCAAGGGGAGGGGCCCTATGAAGATGCGCACAATGCTAGTTCTCATCCTGCTCATCCTGTTCCTCTGGGTTTTCCACCAGAGCGGGACGCTCGAACGCATCGAAACGAGAACGCCCTCGGACGTGCCGGGCGCGCCGGACCGGGTGCAGGTGGAGCATCGCCTGAACTGGGGCAAATTCAACGCCTACGTGCGCGGCTTCATCCCGCGGCGTTGAGACGCCGGAGGGGGGAGGATGCGGAGGAAGAACCGGATATTCGTCGGGCTCGGCGCGGGGGTCTTCTGCGGCCTCTTCTTCGGCGATCTGTGCCGGGTCCTCGAACCGCTGTCGGACGCATTCATCAAGCTGATGCAGATGGCGGTGATCCCGTACGTCATGGTCTCGATCGTCGCGGGCATCGGGGGGCTCGACGGGGGGGAGGCGCGCACGGTCGCCCGCAAAGGCGGGCTCCTGATGCTCTGCCTCTGGCTTGCGGGGATCCTGATCTTCTTCTCGATGCAGTACGCGTTCCCGCCGCGCCCGACCGGCGCCTTCTACAGCGCGGGTGAGGTCGAGAAGCCCGCATCGGCGGGCATCCTCGACACCTTCATTCCCGCCAATCCGTTCAAGTCGCTCGCGGAGGGCGTCCTCCCCGCGATCGTCCTCTTCTCCATCTTCCTCGGCGCGGCCCTCATCGGCGCGCGCGGCAAGGAGTCGCTCATCGGGATCCTCCGCGTCGTCTCCGAGACGCTCTCGCGCGTGATGGATTTCGTGATGGAGACGGTGCCGTACGGCATATTCGTCGTCTCCGCGCACGCGGCGGGGACCCTCTCCCCCGACGCGCTCTTCCAGCTCCAGTTCTTCTGCGAGTCGTACATCGTGTTGAGCGTCGTCCTCGCCGTCGTCGTCCTGCCGCTCTTCGTCTCCGCCTGCACCGGCTTCCGCCTCCGGGAGGTGCTCTCGGCCTCGAGCGGCGCCGTGGTGCTCGCCTTCTCCGCGCAGAACTCCTTTATCGCGCTCCCGCTCATCGAACGCGGCGTGCGGGAGCTGTTCGCCGGGCGCGGGGACGGCGGCGGAAAGACGGGCGCCTACGCGGAGGTGCTGCTCCCGATCGCCTACAACTTCCCGCGGTGGGGGGACTTCGCCCCGTACCTGTTCATCCTCTTCACCGGGTGGCTGTACGAGACGCCGCTCGATCCGCTCCGGCAGCTCCAGTGCGCCGCGGCGGGCCTCCTCAGCTTCTTCGGTTCCGGCAAGGCGGCGGTGCCGTTCCTGCTGGACCTGATGCGCCTCCCGGAGGATGCGTTCCAGCTCTACATCGCCTCGTCGCCGATCAACAGCTACTTCGGGGCGGGGCTCTCGTCGATGTTTCTCTTCGCCTTCACGGCCTCCTGCGCCGCGCTCATCGCCGGCCGCGTCCGCCTCCGGGGGTGGAGGATCGCGCGCGCGGCGGCGGTCGTCGTCATCGCGATGGCCGCCTGCGTCGGGGGGGTGCGGGCGGCGTTCACCGCGATGCTGACCGGGCCGTACCGCGGGCAGGAGAAACTCTCGGGGATGGAGATGCCCCCGTTCCCCGCCGGCGGGGGAGGGGAGCCGACCGTCACGGTTTACCGCACGATCGGGGAGTACCGCGCCGTCCGTTCGCACCACGACGATGACGACGACGTGCTCGACCGGATACGGGACCGGCGCGCCCTCCGCGTCGGCTACAACGAGGACGCCCTCCCGTTCACCTTCTTCAACGCCAGGGGCGACCTTGTCGGCTACGACGTCCAGTCGGCGCGCGAGCTCGCGGCGCTCCTCGGCGTGCCCCGCGTCGAGTTCATTCCCATCACCTTCGATGCGCTCCACACGGCCCTCGACGACGGAAGCGTCGACATCGTGATGGCCGGGGTCGTGATCACCGCCGAGCGGCTCGCCAAAATGAAGTTCAGCGCGTCGTACATGACCTCCCACCTGGCGTTCGTGACGGAGGACCACCGGCGGGAGGAGTTCTCGGATCTCGACGCGGTCGCGCGACGCGACGGCCTCCGCATCGCCGTGTTGCGCGGGAGCGCCTACGAGGAGATCATGCCGCAGATCCTCCCGCGCGCCCGCATGATCCGGCTGGATTCGGAGAAGGATTTCTTCAACGGGGAGAACGCGGAGGCGTTCCTCACGACCGCGGAGGAGGGGGCGCCGTGGACGCTCCTGTACCCGGCGTACTGCGTCGCCTTGCTGGGGCCGAGGGCGGGGATGAAGTTCCTGCACGCCTACCCGGTCGCCAAGCGCAGCGACGATTCGTTCCTGCGGTTCGTCGAGGGGATGCTGGATATGCAGCGGGCGCACGGCGAGCTGGAGCGGAAGTACGACTACTGGGTCCTCGGACAGAATCCGTTCAAGGAGCGCCGCCGCTGGTCGATGATCCGCGACCTCCTCCACTGGGTGCCCTGAGCGGCCGACCGCTATTCCACGCGCGAAACGATCTCCAGGATCGTCCCCTCGAGATCGCAGAGGTACACCTCGCCCTCCGCGTCCCCGCCGAACGAGGTGACCGGGGTGATCGCGGCGCACGCCGCCCCAACGAGAGCCCGGCGGCGCGGTCGGCGAAGCCCGGCACCCGCCCCCCCTGCGCGGCGAAGACTCCTTAGCCTCGCCGTGCGGAAATCCGCGAACAGGCAGGCACCCTCCAAAAGCGGGATGGAGCCGCTTCGGTACACGCAGCCGCCGGTGACAGAACGATTTTCTCCCGCCGGCGGTACGCGTACACCGGGAAGAGCGCCGTTTCGGCGGGCGCGCGCGCGGAACTGTCGCGGGGACGCCCCCCGTATACAGCGCGATGCCGCCCGCGGCGAACGCCGCGTCGGAGACGCCGGGGGGATCGGCCCCGTCGAGGCGCGCCTCGAGCGCGCCGTCGGAGGCACAACGCTCCGCGAACTAGTCGTCACGGACGGCCCGGCGCGTCGCGGGGGTCAGCGGGGCGCGGAGACGATGCGGAGGGCGCGCAGGGCGCTCCGCTCCTTGTCCTTGATCTCGAGCATCAGGTCGAGGTCGAGCGGCCGGGCGTCGTCGAGGAAGCGTTTGAAGGCGGCGGGCGGGAGGCTCGCGGCGTGCGTCCCGGGGCGCTTTCCGGGCGCCTGGGCGCTGAAATCGACGATCGGCGGGCCGTCGCGCCTCCCCCACGTTTTCGCGGCGAGGCGGAGCGCCTCCGCGACCGTCTCCCCCCGGTTGAGGATCTGGTGGTGGAACACGTCGCAGACGACCGGGACGCCGGTGTGCCGGTGGATCGCGAGGCAGTCGGCGAGCGGCCAGCATCGCTCGTCGTTCTCGATGACGAGCCGCCGTCGGACCGCCGGCGGGAGCTCCCGGTACCTCGAGACGAAGCATCGCATCGCGGCCTCGCGGTCGCCGTACACCCCGCCGACATGGATCTGCAGCTTCGCCGACGCGCCGAGTTCCATCGCGTCGAGCAGCTCCGCGTGGTAGCGAAGCTCCCGGACGCTCCGCAGGAAGATGCCGCGGTCCGGGGAGTTGATGAGCGTGAACTGGTCCGGGTGCATCGAGACGCGCATCCGTTTCCGCCGGATGCGTGCGCCGATGCCGGCGAGGTCGCGTTTGAACCTGCGCCTCCAGTCGAAGCGGCAGACCGGGTGCGAGGCGAACGGGACGAGGTCCGAGGTGATGCGGAAGAAGAGGATCCCGCGGGCGGCGTTCCAGTCGAGCGTGTCGCGAAGGCAGTCGAGGTTCCCGGCGAGCTTCTCCTGCAAGAGCGCGGCGGAGTAGGAGCGCAGGCGGAAGGTGCGGGCGCTCGTGCAGCCGATGCCGAGATTGACGCAGGGGTAGCCGATCCTCATGCCCGCCTCGATGCGCCGCCCCTCGTCGCGAAGAGGCGGGTTCCGTGTGCCGGTACACGACCGGCGCCGCCTGCGCGTGGATGAACGCGTGCGCACCTATCAACGGATGGAGTATACTCCGCCTTCGGGGGCGGGGCAAGGGACGGGGAAAACGGGGGGCGCATGGCCGCCGGGAAGGGATGTGCGGCGCGCGCGCTGGAGCTTTCGGCGCCGGCGCGGGATCTCGCGTGCGGGGTCGCCGCGATCGACGCGGGGGCCGATTCCGTCTACATCGGGGCCCGGGCGTTCGGGGCGCGCCTCGCCGCGGGGAACCCGACGGAGGAGATACGCCGCCTCGCCGACTACGCCCACCGGTTCCACGCGCGGGTCTACGCGGCGCTGAACACCGTCCTCTACGACGCCGAGCTCGACGCGGCGCGGGAGCTGATCCACGAGCTGTACGCCGCCGGCGCCGACGCCCTGATCGTCCAGGACATGGGGATCCTGGAGATGGACCTCCCGCCGATCCCCCTCTTCGCGAGCACGCAGGCCGACATCCGCGACGGGCGGAAGGCGAGGTTTCTCGAGGAGGTCGGTTTCAGCCGCGTCATCCTCGCCCGCGAGCTCACCCTCGATGAGATCCGGGAGATCCGCGCCCGCACGGCGGTCGAACTCGAGTGTTTCATCGCGGGGGCGCTCTGCGCGGGGGTGAGCGGGCAGTGCCGGTTCAGTCTCGCCGTCTGCGGCCGGAGCGCCAACCGGGGGGAGTGCGCGCAGCCGTGCCGGGGGCGCTACTCGGTCGAGGATGCCGGCGGTCGGATCCTCGAGCGGGACCGGCACCCGCTGTCGCTCAGGGACCTCGACCTCGTTCCGCGCCTGCTCGATCTCGTCCAGGCGGGCGTCACCGCCTTCAAGATCGAGGGGCGCCTCAAGGACGCCGCATACGTCTCGAACATGACCGCCTACTGCCGCCGTGCGCTCGACGCGGTCATCGGCTCCGTCCCCGGCCTCGCGCGGGCCTCCGACGGCGAGGTCTCGCTCTCCTTCGAGCCGGACCCGGAACGGACCTTCAGCCGCGGGCGGACGGGGTACTGCATCGAAGGGCGCCCGGAGGACGCCGTCTTTCCGCTGACGCCCAAGTCGATAGGGAAACCGGTCGGGACGGTGGCGGCCGTGCGCAAAGACCATTTTATCCTGCGCGGGGGCGCCTCGCTGAACAACGGCGACGGCATCTGCCTCTTCGACCGCCGCGGCGCGCTCCGCGGCACCTTCGTGACGCGCGCGCGGGGGGAGCGGATCTACCCCCGGGACCCGCGGATCTTCCGCGCCGGCGCCGCGCTCTACCGCAACCGCGATCGGGGGTTCCTCGCGGCCTTGTCGCGCACCCCGCCGACGCGGAGGATCCCCGTTCGCGTCGTGTTCCGCGAGACCCGCGCAGGTTTCTCCGCGGTGGCGACGGACCCGCGCGGCGTCGCGGCGCGCGTCGAGGCGGCGGCGGAGAAGGTGCCCGCCCGGAGCATCGCCAAGGCGGCCGCCGCCATCCAAGCCCACTTCTCGAAACTGGGGGGGACCCCCTACGCGGCCTCCGCCGTCGACGCGGCGCTCAGTCGCCCGCTGCTGCTCAAGGCGTCGTTTTTGAACGCGATGCGCCGGGAACTCGTCGCCCGCCTCGACGAGGCGCGTTCGCCCGCGCGCCCGGGCAAGGCCCGCGCGATCGTTCCGAACCGCGTCCCCTATCCCGGGGAGGAGCGCGACCACCGCCTCAATGTCTCGAACAGGCTCGCGCGGCGCTTCTACGCCCGCCACGGGGCCGTCGTCGTCGCCGATGCGCTCGAGCTCTCGGGCGTCCCGGCGGGCACGACCGTCCTCACCGCCCGCGCCTGCGTGCGGAAACGGCTCGGCCTCTGTCCGCGGCGGGGAGGGGAGGGGCCGCCGTCGGCCGCCCCGCTCTTCCTCGCGGATGCGCGGCGGAGGCACCGGCTCGAGTTCGACTGTGATCGGTGCGAGATGCGCGTCGTGTTCCAGGGGTAGGGGGCCCCGGGCCGGACAGGCGCCCCGGCGTGTGATATACTGCCGCGGCGGCGGGAGGGAGGTGGATCGATGAAGGCACGAGCGTTGCGCGGCGCCGCCCCCCGTCTCGCCTTCGTGGTCCTCTTCTGCCTCGCCGGTTTCCCGCCCCTCTTCAAGGCCGTCACCGCCCCGCCCCCCGCCGGGTTCGATGTCGCGCCGTCCGCTCCGCCGTCGGCTCCCGCCGGGCGCCCGCTCTACCGGGAGGAGTTCATCGACCCGGAGGAGCCGTTGCAGACCGCCCACTGCCCCGCGCTCGTCGAGCTCGGGGGCGGGGATCTGCTGGCGGTCTGGTACGCGGGGGTCGAGGAGGGCTCCGCCGATGTCGCCCTGTACACCGCATCGTGGGATCGCCGCTCCGGCCGGTGGTCCTCCCCCTGCTTCATCACTGACGCGGCCGCCACCGGCGCCGAGCTCGGCCGGAGCGTGCGGAAGATCGGCAACGCCGTGCTCCACCGCGATGAAAACGGGCGGCTGCGGCTCTTCTACGTCACCGTCTCCGTCGGCGGCTGGTCGGGGGGGGCGCTCAACGTGAAGGTCTCGCACGACGACGGGCGCGCGTGGAGCAGGGCGCAACGCCTCGTCACCTGTCCGATCCTCAACATGGGGACGCTCGTGCGCTGCGGCGCGGTGCGGTACCGCGACGGCTCGATCGGCCTGCCGGTGTACCACGAACTGATCGGGAAGTTCGGGGCGCTGCTCGTCCTGGGACCGGACGGCTCCGTGCGCGACGAACGCCGGATCTCGTGGGGCCGCTCCTCGCTGCAGCCGTCCGTGGTGCCGCTGGACGACGCCCGGGCGGTGGCCTTTCTGCGCCAGAGCGGAATGCCGGAACGGCGCCTGCTCCGGTCGCGCTCCGCAGACGGGGGGCGGCGCTGGTCGAGGCCCGCCCTGACGGGGCTCCCCAATCCGAACTCCTCGGTGAGCGCGGTGCGGTCGCGGGACGGGACGCTCTGGCTCGCCTACAACACCATGGAGTACGACCGCGACAACCTCGGCCTCGCCCGGTCCCGGGACGGGGGCGAGACGTGGGAGGATGTGTACGAGTTCGCGCGGGCGGGGGATGGGGAGGAGACGCTTGGCTTCTCATACCCGTTCCTGATCGAGGCCAGCGACGGGACCTTTCACCTCGTCTACTCGTGGAACCGTGCCCGCATCCGGCACGTCCGCTTCAACCGCGCATGGCTGGAGGCGCTCTGATGCGGCCCCCCCTCCTCGAACAGCTCCTCGCGGCCCTCGGCCCCGCCCTCGCCCTCGCCGCCGCGTCTGCTTCGTTCGGGCGGCTCCTCGGACCGGGGCGCCTCCCCCGCCTCCTGCTCGCGGCCGCCGGCGCGGCGTGCCTCGCCGTGCCGGCCGGGGGGCTCCCCCTGTACGCCCATATCCGCGGCGCCGTCGGGGAGCTGAGCGTGGTTACCCTGGCCGCCCTCGCCGCGGCGGCGTGCCTGGCGGCGGGGGGGAAATCCTTCCTCTCCCGAAGAGACCTCTCGGCGCTCGCCGCGGCGGCGGCGGTCTCCGCCCTGGCGCTCTACCCCGCTGCCGCGGGCGCCGTGCCGTGGGACCTCTACCGGACCGGCTACCGTCCGCTGCTGCCGGCCGCATGCGTGCTCGCATTCTCCGTCTGGGCGTGGCGCACGGGGCGCCGCGGCGCGGCATTCACCGCGCTCGCCGCGCTCGCGGCGTTCGACCTGGGGGCGTTGGAAGCCGAGAATCTGTGGGACTATCTGATCGACCCCGCCGGCGCGCTCTGCGCGTGCGGCTGGTGGCTGTGGCGGGTCTCGCGGGCCGCGGCGCGGCGGGCGTACCGCCCGTGCGCGGTACCGGCGCCGCTTCGCGGCTTTGAAAAGCGTTGAACGGAGGGGCGGTTCTGGTAGACTTCCCTTCCCCGATACCGGAAACAAGGAGAAATCGGTGAAAGGACTTTGTCGCACCGCCCTGCTGTCCGCCGTCCTGCTGCTCCCCTCGCTCCGCCCTCCCGCCGCGGCCGCCGCGCGCGCGGAGATCCCCCCGCGCACCGGGTCGCCGTATGTCGGGGCGATGTTGGTGGACGCGGAGACGGGCGGGACGGTCTTCGAGGAGAACGCCGACGCCGAGTGCTACCCGGCGAGCATCGTGAAGCTGATGGACCTGCTGATCATCCTGGAGCGGGTCGGAGAGAAGTCGCTCGACCTTCAGGAGCCGGTCACGACGACGGCGGAGACGTCCCGCATCGGGGGCTCGCAGGTCTACCTCGCCGAGAACGAGACCTTCACCGTGGAGGAGCTCCTCTACGCCCTGATGGTCCAGTCGGCGAACGACGCCGCCGTCGCCCTCGCCCTGCACGTGGCGGGTTCGACGGAGGGGTTCGTGCGGCTGATGCAGGAGAAGGCGGACAAACTCGGGATGACGTCGACGCGCTTCGCGTCCGTCCACGGCCTTCCGCCCGACAAGGGGAAGGAGCCGGATCTGAGCACCCCGCGCGACCTCGCCGTTCTCGGGCGCGCCGTCGCCGCCTGCCCCGGCGCCCTGGCGTACACCTCGACCCAGGTCCGCGGGTTCCGCGGCGATTCGTTCGAGATGCGGAACCACAACCGGCTCCTCGGCGTCTTCCCCGGCTGCGACGGGCTCAAGACCGGTTACTTCAGGCTCGGCGGATACTCGGTCGTCGCCACCGCCGCGCGCGGCGGAAACCGGTTCATCGCGGTGGTCGCGGGGGCGAAGGAGAAGAAGGAGCGCGACGCCCGGGCGAAGGCCCTCCTCGCGAGCGCCTTCGCGAAGGCGACCCCGAAACCGGCGGCCACGGCCACGGCCATGCCCGCGCCAACCGCCCCGCCCGCCGTCGCCCCCCCCGTGGAGAAGGCCGCCGGGCGCGGAAGGAGACTGCTGCTCATCGCCGCCGCGGCGGCGCTCGGGTGGGGGGTGTACTGGTTCGTGAAGACGCAGATCGGCGGCCCCCCGCCCGAGGCGTAGCGGTCTGCGAAGCCGCGCCCGCCTTCCGCATCCCCCGCCGCGTGGAGGGGCCGTCGGCCGGCTCGGCCGCGAACGACAGGATGGGGAAGACGAACCGGACGGGCCCGCCGTTTCGGTCGCCCACCGCGAAAGAGCGCCCCGCCGAGGACCGCCGGCGCGCCTCGGGGGGAAACGATCTCCACGGGGCCCGGCGGGCCGCGGCCTCTACCAACCGAAGGCGCCGAACGGCCCGTACGGGTGCTCCGCGGAGACGCCCCATCCCGAGGGGGCCGGCGGGGAGAGCGCCTGGAAGCTGAAGCGGATGGCGGCGGGCGAGAAGGAGGGGCTTCCCGCGTCGATCCAGGCGGAGTACCAGAGGTCGGAGGTCCTCCGCGCGGCGAGCTCGAGCCGCGCCTCCGCGTCCGTGCCGACCCGGTCGTAGAGTGCCTGGAAGTAGGCGGGGCTCGAATCGCCGCCCGTCTCGTCCTGCGCCTCGAGATCCGCGGCGAGCACCTCGTCGAAGAGGTTCCAGCCGCCGGCGATGAGGGCGAAGCCGCATTCGACGCGGTCGACGACGTAGACCGCGGAGCCGGGCGCGGTCGCGAGGGAGGGGATATGCCGAGTCACCATCTCGCTCTCGTACCGGCTGTGGATGCCCACGTTCCGCGGATCGTAGAGGGGATGCCAGTACCGGTAGCCGTCGAAATGCCGGGTGCAGTGGAGCGGGCACGAAGCGTCCGCGACGTAGTGCCCGAGCTCGGCGGCGCACTGGTAGGCCGCGAGCCAGTTCCGCGCCCGCATCAGGCCGACGAGGCGGCCGTAATGCTCCTCGATCCCCTCCCACTGGAGGACGCCGTTGTCCCGGCCGAAGGCGGAGAGATAGGCGGCCTGGTCGCGGGGCACGGTGTCGAACGGCGGCGGGTATGCCCCGAGCTGCGAGTCGATGTCGCACCAGTGCCGGGCGTTTTCGTTTCCGTCGTAGCTCTTCTGCCAGTCGGGGGCCGTCGCCTGGTACTCGAGGAGAAGGCGCATGTCGCCGAAGGCGTTCCCCGAGCCGTCGTCCTGCATCGAGGCGGGGAGGTTGTCCACCGCGTGACGGTTCACGAGCCGGTGTCCGTCGCCGCCGAACGGCACGGCGGGGGAGGGGAGGCACACCGCCGCCGCGACGGCGATCGCCCCCGCGCATCGCGCACGCATCATCTGAGACCCCCGGTGTCCGGCACGGCTTCGCGGCAACCTGATTCCCCCCGCGTCTCCGCCATGATACCATGCGCGACAGAAGAATTCCAAACGTCCGGCGGCTTCGAAAGATGCTGAATCCAAAGGGGCGATCCAGCATACTACGGCCGGTGCGGCGCAACGGAAAGGAGCGGCGGTCCGGCATGGAGCTCGTCGTCAGGAACGCGGAGGTGCTGACCCCGCGCGGGATGGAGCGGGCGGACGTTGCGGTCGGGGGAGGGAGGATCCTCCGCGTCGGAGGCGCGGGGAAGGCGGGGAAGATGCGCGCAGTGGAGGGCGAGGGGCTGGTCGTCCTCCCGGGCGCGGTCGATCCGCACGTGCATATGGAGCTCCTCACCGTCAGTGGGAAGATCTCCTCCGACGATTTCGACAGCGGCTCCTGCGCGGCGCTTTTCGGCGGGGTGACGGCGCTCGGGGACTTCGCCTACCCGGAGAAGGGGGAGCGGCTCGTCCACGCCCTGCAGGCGCGGCGCGAGGCGGCCCGGGCGCGCTGCCGGACGGATTTCTTTCTCCACGTCGCGGTCTCCGAGAATCCCGCGGACCTGGAGGCGCAGATGGAGGAGTGCGTCGCGGAGGGGGCGCGTTCCTTCAAGGTGCACATGAACGACCCCTTTGTCGGCCGCGACCTGCTCGACCGTCTCTGCCGGTTCTGCGCGGAACGACACTGCATCCTCATGGTCCACGCCGAGGACGGCCCGGCGATCGCGCGGGCGCAGGCGCGGCTCGTCGCGGAGGGGAAGACCGCGCTCGCGTGCTACCCCGGCAGCCGTCCGCCCGAGTGCGAGGCGCGGGCGATCGACACGGTGATGTCGTGCGCGGCGAGACACCGCCCCGCGGTCTACATCGTCCACCTCTCGAGCGCGGCGGGGCTCGAGGCGGTGCGGCGGCATCGGGAGGCGGGGCGGCGCATCTATGCGGAGACGTGCCCGCAGTATCTGTTCCTCACCGAGGCGAAATACGCCGATCCGGACGGCTTCTGCGCGACCTGCGCTCCTCCGTTCAGGAAGGAACGGGACCGGGAGGCGCTCTGGAGCGGCCTCGCGGACGGCTCGATAGACGTCGTCGCGACCGATCATTGCCCGTTTATGCGCGCGCAGAAGGAGGCGTGGGGCGGCGACTTCACCCGCCTCCCGTTCGGTATACCCGGCGTCGAGACGATGGTGCCGCTCCTTTTCGGGGAGGGGAGGCGGCGCGGCTTCTCGTACGAAAAGCTCTCCGCGCTCGCGGGGGGGAACGCGGCGAGGATATTCGGCCTTTCCCCGCGCGCGGGGATCGAGGAGGGGCGGAAGGCGGATCTCTTCGTCTACGACCCCGCGGGGGAGACGGCGATCGATCACGCCGCCTTGCACATGCGCTGCGACTTCTCCCCCTACCAGGGGATGCGCCTGACCGGCCGGCTCGCGGCGACGGTCCTCGGCGCGTCCGTTGTGCACAACGGTTGAAAGGGTCCGATGCAGCACCGCCTCCCGACGCTCGATATCGCCGTGCTGGCCGTCTACACGGTCGGCACGGTCGCCTTCGGCTGCTGTTTCCTGCGCAGGAGCCGCGCCTCCGAGGCGTTCATGAAGGCGGGCGGGGCGCTGCCCGCGTGGGCGGTATGCCTCTCCATCTTCGGCACCTACGTGAGCAGCATCTCGTTCCTCGCCCTCCCGGGGAAGGCGTTCTCGGGGAACTGGAACCCGTTCGTCTTCAGTCTCTCCCTTCCGCTTGCGGCCTGGGCCGGCGCCCGGTTCTTCGTCCCGTTCTTCCGCCGCTGCGGCGACATCTCCGCCTACGCGCATCTCGAGCGTCGCTTCGGCGCCTGGGCGCGCTCCTATGCGGTCGTTTGCTACATGCTGACGCAGATGGCGCGGATGGGGTCGATCATGTACCTCCTCGCCCTGCCCCTGAACCATCTCCTCGGATGGGACGCGCGCCTCACCATCCTCGCCACCGGCCTCCTCGTGACGCTCTACACGCTCATGGGCGGGATCGAGGGGGTCATCTACACCGACTCGATCCAGAGCGTCATCCTCATCGCGGGAGCGCTCATCTGCGTCGTGTGCATCCCGCTGGGCATGCCGGAGGGGCCGGGGCAGGTGTTCAGGATCGCGGCGGCGCACGGAAAGTTCAGCCTCGGGAGCTTCGGACCCTCGCTCGCCTCGGCGACCTTCTGGGTTGTCCTCCTGTACGGCCTCTTCATGAACCTGCAGAACTTCGGCATCGACCAGAATTACGTCCAGCGCTACATCGCCACCGGCTCGGAGCGCGGGGCGAAACGCTCCGTCTGGATGAGCGCGCTCCTCTACATCCCCGTGTCGGCGTTCTTCTTTTTCATCGGCACGGCGCTCTTCGCCTACGCCGCGGCCCGCCCCGAGGCGTTCCCGCCCGAGCTGCGGGCGGAGATCGCGGAGGGGGCGGGGGACAACGTCTTTCCGTACTACATCGTGCATATCCTGCCGCCCGGGGTGTCGGGACTCCTCATCGCGGCGATCTTCGCCGCGGCGATGAGCACCATCTCGACGAGCGTGAACTGCTGCGCCACGCTCACGCTCTGCGATCTGTATCGCCGCTACCTGCGCCCCCGGGCGGGCGAGCGGGAGTCGATGGCGGTGCTCCGCGCGAGCACCGTCCTCTGGGGGTTCGCGGGCGTCGGCTTCGCCCTGTGGATGATCAAAATCAAGAGCGTGCTCGACGCCTGGTGGCAGCTCTCGGGCATCTTCAGCGGGGGGATGCTGGGGCTCTTTCTTTTAGGCTGTCTCCGGAGCCGCGCCGGAAGCCGTGCGGCGGCCGGCGGGGTCGCGGCGGGCGTGGCGCTGATCGGCTGGATGACGTTCACCCCCCGCGCCGCCTGGTGCCCCGCCGCCCTGCGGAGCCCCTTCCACCCGTTCCTCATCCCCGTCGTCGGAACGCTCACGATACTGCTGGCCGGCTTCCTCCTCTCCATACGCCGCTCCTGACCGTGCGGCGCGCCGCGCGCCTCCGGAACGCCGCGCGTCGATCCGGCGGGGATACAGCGGGCGGTTCCTCCGTATAACGTGCAGGAGTGGGGTTGTGCGTACGGAGGAAAGGAGGGGCCGGATGAAGAGGGGAGCGGTGGCGGCGGTTCTCGGCCTGGCCCTGGCGCTCGCCGCCGGGACGGCGTGCGCCCGCGACGGGCACCGCGGGCCAAGGCACGGGAGATGGGACGGCCGGGCGGGGCACCACGGCCATCGGTACAGCCGCGGGCCGCGGCGCGGCGGCTGGTACGGGCCGAGGGTTTGGCGCGCCCCGGGGTGGTGCGTGCCGCCCCCGCAGGTCGTCTGGGCGCCGGCGCCCTATCCGTGGTACCGGCCGGTGCCGACCTGGTCCGCGTGGGCCTGGTAGGGAAAAGGCGCGGCGATCGATGCCGCCGGGTTTCTCCCGGAAGGGGAGGCCCGGCGGCAATTGTTTGAGGCCGATCGCGTCCCATCCCCCCGGCGCATGCCCACGCGGGGAAGGGGCCCGTCGAATCAGCTGAACGCCACGCGGGAGAAGACGGAACGGCGCCGTCGAGGTCGCCGACGGGAATCCGCCTTCATCCGGCCGTATACGGGGGTGTCCCGCCCGGCGGCACGAGACCCGTTCCTTCGCGCGGGCAGGCAACAGCCCGTGCGATTCAGAGGCGGGTATCCCGTGACATTCCGTGAATATTTTGATTGTGGATATACCCGCAGACTGCTACGCTTGGCCATGCCGCGGCGGTAACCTATCGCACCGTTATGGGTTCGGGCGCAACGGGGTGCACGGTTAATCCGCATCGGATGGGGGAAAAACGACCCCGGCGTATCGCGGTATCCCTGCGAACACGGACTTGACAAAGGCAGGAGGGCGCGGATGAAGAGGACACTGCTTTCGCTTTGCGTGCTGTGTCTTGTGCCGTTTCATTCTCCGGCCGAGGGCGCCGCACAGGCGGAGCGCGCGGAGGGAACGGACTCCGTGTACGGGTACGACGTCGCCGCACCCGCCGACGGCGCGGCCCTAGAAACGGGGCATGGGGATGCCGCCGCATTCGATTCCGGCGAAGCGGCCGAAGCCGGACAGGCTTCTTCGGACACCGATGAGAACCTCGGGGCGGGGATCCCGGAACTGTGCCGGCCGGCGCTCGAGATAGGGGACGTGGAGGGGTTGCAGATCGCGACGACGCGGTCGAGCATGGATGGAGGGTGGTTCTTCTACTTCGGCCTTGCGCACGCTATCTATGAGAACCCCCTTGGCGCCGTGAATGACAACGGCAATATTTTCGAGGACGGAGCCGGGTATGAACAGCCGCAGGCGACGGGGGTCTGGGTGGGGCGCGACTCCGAGGATATCGCCGTCCAGGCGGGCGATTACGTCACGGTGACGTACGACGGGGGCCGGACGAGAAAGATCTACTTTCCCGCCCTGAGCGGGGAGAGTACGCTGTATATCGGATTCGACGGTTCGACGTACTGGGACCGCGACCTGTGCGACCTGGCGCAGGCCGCCCCACGGGCGCCCTGGCCGATGTTCCAGCACGATGCCCAGCATACCGGACGGAGCGAGTACGCGGGCCCGTACAGGCCGACCCTGGCGTGGAGTTATCGTTTTCTAGATTCCGTATATTCTTCTCCCGCGATAGGTACGGATGGACGGGTGTACGTCGGCTCGGACGACCTGCGCTTCTACAGTTTTACCCCCAACGGCGATATCGCGTGGAGTTACAGAACCGACCATGAAATAACATCCTCGCCTGCGATCGGCTTCGACGGGAGCATATATATCACCTCGCAAGATAACACCTTCTACAGCATCAGGTCAAACGGGGGGCTCGACTGGAGTTATAGAATGTATAATATCTATTACAGTACGCCGGCAATAGGGTCTGACGGCACGGTGTATGTCGGCGATGGCAATATGCTCTACAGCATGACTCCGAACGGCGGCATGGTGTGGTCGTATCGTAAGTATTCGTCAATAGACTCCTATCCCGCAGTGGATTCCGACGGCAGGGTATACGTCAACTTATACAGCAACTTTCTCTGCATCGATAAAGAAGGAGACCGCGTCTGGTCTTATGCACTAGGCGATTACGCAAACTGCAAACCTTCGATCGGCTCGGATGGGAGGATATACCGGGGCGCCGACTATTTCTTCTACTGCTTCAATTCGAACGGAACCATTGCCTGGACGTATCCAATGGAATTAAACGACTACACCTCGCCCGCGATAGGGTCTGACGGGAAGGTGTACGTCACCTTGAGTAATGTGAATGGTAGGTATCTCAGCAGCTTTGCCTCCGACGGGACCTTTACCTGGTCGTATCAAGGCATCGCCTATGCCCCCGCGATCGATTCCAACGGGAAGATCTATTGCGGCAACCACTGCCTCAACGCCAACGGGAGTCTCTCGTGGAGCTACCGTCTCCATTCCTGGACGGCCATCAATCACGGCGCGAACGCGATAGACTCGGGCGGAAGGATCTACGGTTCGCATCCCAACGGCGATCTTCTCTATTGCCTGGAATCGATGCCCACGCCGACGCCCACGATCACCCCCACCCCCACGATTACATCCACGCCGACGATCACGCCCACGCCGACGATCACCCCCACACCGACTATCACGCCCACACCGACGGAGACGCCGACGATCACCCCCACGCCGACGAGGACACCCACGCGCACCCCGACCCGCACGCCGACGAGGACCCCCACGCCGACGATCACACCCACGCCCACGCGCACCCCGACGCCGTGCACCGCCCCGCTGGAGATCGGGGATATCACGAACCTGCGCATCGCCTCGACGCGTTCGGGCGTCGGCGCGGGATGGAACTTCTACTTCGGCCTGGCGGACGACGTCTACGGGAAGCCGCTCGGGTACGTGTACGACAACAGCAACATCTTCACGGACAAGGCCGCCTACGCGCCGCAGCCGGCGGGGGTGCTGGTGGGACGGGACCAGGAGGGGATCGCCGTCCAGGCGGGCGACTACGTCACGGTGACGTACGACGGGGGCCAAACGAAGCGGGTCTACTTCCCGGCGATACACGGTGATACCGTGGGCCTCTACATCGCCCACGACGGTTCAACGTACTGGGACCGGGGGCTGTGCAATCTGGCGCAGGCAGCGCTGTCGCCGACGCCCACGCCGACCCCTCTCCCTCGGGCGCAGGTGCTGTTGAACGGCACCTCCTATCGCCCGGGGAGTCCGTTCGCGGCGACATTCAGACTGAACAGGGCGGTGGCGAGGACGTTCAACGCCTACGCGGTGGTCAATCTGCCCGATGGGTCGATGCTGGACGCGATAACGCTGTCGCCGCGGATTCAACCGTTGGCGACGAATGTACACGGGCTGCCCGCGGGGTTCACCTATCCCTTCATGTCGCTCACGGTACCGCCGGGCGCGCCGAGGGGGAACTGCTCGGTGATGGTGGGCTTCTTCGCTCCCGAGCAGCCGATCACGGGCCCGGGCGACGCGTTCCTGCTGGCCGTTGCGCCGTTCGCGCTGAAGTAGATCTAGCGCGGATTCCGGGCGACGCGTTCCCCCCCTCCGGGGGGCGCGGGTGCCGGTTTCGCCTCGCGGACGATCGGATTCGGGAGCGCGCTCGACGCCCGGCGGCGGCATCGCCCTGCCGCAGGGGAGGATCGCCCGTGCCCCCATCCGGGGCTCCCAAACGAAACCTCAGAGCTGCTTCAGGAAACTGCGCTCCTTGATCATCTGCGCGAAATCGCGGCGCTGTGCGGGGGTGAGGCAACCGAACGCCTCCTGGATCAGCCCGACCATGCGCTGCCGCATCTCGATCCGCTTCTCGGCGAGGGACTGCTCCAGTTCCAGTATCCTGTCGGGATCCGGGTTGTCCTTGACCACCTCATCCCAGAACGCGTCTATCTCCGGGGAGTGGGACCGGTTGAATTCGGCGGTCTCCTCCTGGAGCCGCTGCCTGATCTCGACGAGCTTCTCCTCCTGCTCCGGGGTGAAATGGAGCGTGCGGGAGAGGAGCTGGATGTAGCCCCTGTCGGACTTCAGCTTGTCCAGCGTCGAGCGGGCGCGGCGGTAGCCGGCGATGAAGAACAGGTTGAACCCGACCGAGACGAGGAGGAGGATGCACAGCAGGTTTCTTGACGCCGGTCTCATGACAACTCACCTCCCAGGAATGGCTGTTCCAGGCGGCCGAACTCCGCGGAGACGGCGTCCGGGTTCAGGTGCGACATCTGCGCGGATCCCGCCGCGCGGGGGAGGGGGAACGTTTCCCGCCCCATCGTGAACCCCGCCGCGCACGCCGAGACGACGAGCGCCGCCGCGGCCGCCCAGGCCGCGCCGGTCCGCAGGAGGGCGAGCGTGCCGCGAAAGGCGGCGAACAGGTCGCCGTCCCTGCCGTGTACCGGCGGGCGCGCCACCAGCCCCTTGGCGCGTTCGAAGACCGCGGCGGGGGCGGGCGCGGGGCCCGCGCGCAGCAGGCGGCGGAGCTCCGCCACCGCCCCGACACAGGCGGGGCAGAGCCGCAGATGCTCCTCGATCCGGTTGCGCGCGTCGCGCCGGCACGCCCCGTCGAGATAGGCGGCGAGCTCGGCGGGCCCCGGACAGGCGGAGGGCGCCCCCGCTTCGGGGACCCTTACCCGCTTCCAGAGCTCCCGCTCCTCGCGGAATTCGTCACGCGTTCCGTTCATCGGCATCCTCCGGATGTTATACGCACCGACCGGCCCGACCATCCCCGCCGCGGGCGTTGATCATCGCTGTTCCTTGAGTTGCCTCCGCAGCTTCACGACCGCCTTGTGCACCGTGCTCCGCACCGTCTGGGCGTTCACGCCGAGGATCGAGGCGATCTCCGACGGCTCCATTCCCCGGTCGCAGAGGAGGTGGAGGACCAGCTTCTGCCGCGGCGAGAGCAGCCCCTCGGGGAGCTCGATCCCGGCGTTGGAGACCGGCGGGGGCGCCGGGATTTCGAGCGCCGCCTCCCCGATTGAAACGGTCGAAAGGCGCCGCTGCCGCAGGGAGTCGATCGCCACGCTCCGCGCGACGATGGTGAGCCAGGTGACGAGCGAGGCCCGGCGCGGATCGTAGGTCCTGAGCAGACGGAAGTCGCGTCCGACCAGGCGCACAAAGACCGCCTGGACCAGGTCGCGCACGTCCTCCTCGTTCACCGCGCCCGTGTGGGCGAAGAGGGATCCCTTCACCGCCGCCCAGATGACCGGGGTGAACCGGTCGACGAACGCGTCCCACTCCGCCTTGTCGCCGTCGAGGAGACGCGGGAGGTCGGTATGCATGTTTGGCATTTCAAACCCCGGTCCTATCGGATACCATAGGGCGCATCCCATGACATCCCGCGACCGTCCCGAGTATACCACAGGACCGCTTCCGGATGCGGGCGGGGCGGCGCAGACGGGGGGACGATGAACCCGCCGCCCGCGCCCGCCGCACGCGTCGCCGTCGTTGCGGCCTGCGCCCTCCTCCTCTCCGTGGCGCCCGGGTTCGGCGCGGACGCCTTCATCGAGCGGGCGGCCTCGGCGGCGCTCGCCGGGTTCGACGGGCCCGTCCCCGCGCTCCTCCGCGCGCAGCCGGAATATTACCGCGAGGGGCTCGACGCGACGCCGTCGACGGCGTTCGCCTACGCCGGCATCGCGGGGGTGGACGCCGCGGGGCCGGCTTCGGAGGCGCTCGCGGCGCAGGTCGCCCTGCTGCGCGCCCTCTTCGCCGCCGGGCCGTCCCCGTACCTGGTCTACCGCCTCGGCGTCCTGTCGCGGACGCTGATCGAGGCGGCGTCCCCGCTCCCCTCGTGGGGTCCGCCCGACAGGGAGGAGGCGCGCGCGCGCTTCCTTGCGGACATCGCCGCCCACCCCGACGACGTCGCCGTGTCCCCCCCCCCGCCGCGGCTCCTCGCCAACCCGGCCGCGGCGATCAAGGGCGCGCTCGAACGGTCCGCCGGATGGGCGGGGCCCGTGCGCGCGCAGTATCTCTCCGGGCGGGGCTACAACGTCATCGTACGCCAGGCGGCCGCGGGTTCCGTGCGCGACGCGGCGTCGTTGATGCGCAATGCGCTGGCGACCGTCGGAACGCCGCGGAAGGCGCGGGTGACCCCCTCGGCCCGGGACGGGTTCCATCGCGACGCCTGCACCTTCTACCTCCGGCGCGGGATGCGGGACGACGCGGCTGCGGCGTACCGCCTGATCGCGGGGGACGCGGCCCCGCCGAGGATCGACTCGACCGAGGCGGCGATGGAGCAGTACGCCTCCGTGCGCGAACTCGAGGCGCTCGAGAAACTGATGGCGGCGGCCGGCATCGAGATCCGCTCCCCGGCGAGCGAAAAGCAGAAGGCGCTGTTCCTCACCGCCCTCTCCGCGCTCGCCCGGTCGAGCATCGAGCAGGGCCGCACCGACCGCGCGCGGATCGTCCTCGGGCTCCTCCTGCGCGAGGGATACCGCTCCGACTGGACGCTCTCGCGCCTCGGCGCGCTCTACGGCCTCGACGAGCTGCGGGATCTGGACGTGCCGGAGAACGCCTGGAAGGTCTACCGCGAGGCGAACCGGCTCGAGGCCGCCGCCGGCAACGCCCGCTTCGAGAAGAAGCGGTTCGCGTCGTACGACTTCCTGATGCGCGCCGCCGCCCTCTACGCGGCCATCCCGGAAGGGGCGAGCGGCCTGCGGAAGATGGGCCAGGCGCGGATCGCGCAGATCGTGGAGACGCTCCAAGGGATCCCCCCCGACGCCCTGGTGTCGGAGGAGCTGTTCCAGTCGGCCGTCGACGCGATCGCCGGGGGCGATGTCGACGCCGCGTCCCGCGCACTCGCGGTGAGCGAGCACTGGGCGCCCGGCGACCGGACGGTGCGCGGGGCCGCGCGGGAGGCGGAGGCGATCCGGCTCTTCGCGAAGGGGAGGGAGCTCTACGAGGCCGGGGACCTCGAGGGGGCGGCGAAACAGTTCCGCGCGGTCGCGGAGAGGCACGCCAAGAGCACGATGGCCGCGCAGGCGGGGAGGATGCTCGACCTCTACGCCCAGCGCAAGGCGCAGCAGCGTGGCGCCCTCCTGCTCCTCCTGCGCGGCGCGTACGAGGCGTCGTTCACGGGCGACGCCAAGTCGGTCTATGCGCGGTGCGACGAGATCCTCGACGCCGATCCGGACGATGACCTGCAGGACCGTGCGCAGCTTCTCATCGCCCTCACCTGGTACGAGACGTCGCAGCGCGGCTATCAGAGGATCGACCGGATATTCAGGGACCTCCTGAAGCACCGGGTCCTGGAGATCGACGGGGCCGACCTGGTGCTGAAGAAGAAGATCGCGTTCTACTTCGGCCTGACCGACGAGTTCCCGGGGATGGAGATCGCGCGGCTCAGGGGGTCGCTGGCCGACAAGCTCAATCTCAGGGCGGCGGCGCGGGGCGACGACCGCGGAGGCGACGCGCAGGACCTGCTCGACCAGGCGCGCGACGAGATCGAGGTCGCCTCCGACCTGATCGACCGCGGCGAGGGGGAGCAGGTCGACATGAGCGAAGCGCGCGATCTCCTCGAGAAGGCGCAGGATCTTGTCGGCGACGCGGAGGGGTTCGTCGAGGCGGAGGCTTCCGAGGAGGCGAACAACGCAGCGCAGGAGGCTCTCGAGACGGCCACCGCGGCCCGCGAGGAGGCGGAGAAGCTGCTCGGGATCTCCGGGGAGCTCCGCGAGGAGGCGGAGAAGGAGATCGAGGAGGCGGAGAACGCGATCACCGAGGCGGAGAATTCGGTGCAGGAGACGGAGGACGAGCTCGAGGAGGAGTTCGATACGCTTCGGTCAGACCTCGACGAGGCAAGGGATCTGATGGCGGAGGCGCGCGATCATTTCGACCGCGCGGAGTACGAGGAGGCGAAGGAGAAGGCGACCGAAACCATAGAGCGGGCGGGGAAGGTCGTCGACGACGCCGAGGAGCAGTTGAAGGTGGGGCAGGAGGAGGCGGAGGAGGCGGAGGAGTGGGTGGAGGAATGAAGGCGAAGACGGGCGGGCGGGAACGGTCGTGGCGGGAGGCGGAGAGGCGGCGGCGCCGCAGGATCCTCTTCGTCTGCCTCGCCGCCTCGCTCGCCGTGCACCTTGCGTTCCTCTTCTCCTTCGGCCCCCGCTGGTTCGGGAAGCCGCCCCGCGTGAGGCCGGCCGGGGGGAGGCGCGTCTCCCTCACGCTCAGGCCGCGTGCGCGGGATGCCGCCCCGGTGAAGGCCCCGGCCCCGCTGAAGGCGCCCGAGGCCAAGCCGGCGGAGAAGCCCCCGGTGCGGCGGCCGGTCTACGGCGCGGAGGAGATACGGCGGAAGCTCTCGCGCGTGCTCAGCCCGGAGATCGCCGAGAAGTCGGTCAAGGCAAAGGAGACGCGCCTGCGGGAGATGCTCCAGGATCGGGAGACGATGGCGCGCACCTGGGTCTCGAAAACCTCGGAGGCCCTCCGCGTCGAGGAGGCGCTGGCCGAGGAGGGGACGGTCGGCTACCGGCGGGTGATCGACCTCAGGAAATGCTCCGACTTCGAGATCGGCCGCATCATGGACGTCTTCAAGATGGAGGTCGGCTACGGGAGCCGGCCGGTGACCGATTTCAACCTCCGTTTCACCTCGGAGTGGCTCCTCACGCAGGGGCAGATGCGGAACCTCGCCTCGCGCGTCGGCGTGAAACGGAGGGGAAAGAGGCCGCCGATGCCCCCCGCGGGGCCGGGGGCCGTATCGCTGGAGGAGCCGACGGACGGTCCGCCGCGTTCCTACCTCTCTCCCTCGGCCGCGGCCGTGGCGGCGATCATCGCGGCCGAGGAACGGTACTTCGCGCAATCGGAAACGGAACCGGAGGAACTCGACCGGGTGGTCTTCGTCCCCGCCTGGTCGTTCCGGGGGCCGGGGTTCACGGTGGCGTCGGCGGAGAAGAAGGCACAATCGGCGGGTGCGGGACAGCAGCCCGCGGCGGCCGGGGCTCCTGAGCGCCCCGCGGGCGGCGGGGAACAACGGAAGGGGGGAATGAGATGAGAAGGTCGATGCGGCAACTGTCGGCACTGGCGGCGTTCCTGTGTGCGGCGGCGCCCGCGTGCTGCGCGGCGGATTCGTGGTTCACCCTGAGGTTTCAGGAGTTCGAGCGGGGGGGGGTGCTGATGTGGCCGCTCCTCGCCTGCTCGGTCCTGGCGCTCGGGTTCGCCGTGGAGCGGTTCATCATGATGCGCCCGGACCGCATCGTGCCGCTCCCGTTCGTCAAGCATGTGCGGGCGCTCGTGGCGGCGGGGGAGTTCGACCGGGCGATGGCGTACTGCCGGAAGCACCGGAACCCCGCCGCCTCGGTCTTCACCGTCGCCCTGACGCTGAACGAACGACCGTCGATCTCGAACGCGGTGATCCGGAGCACCGTGGAGGATCTCGGCGCTCGGGAGATGGACGACCTTGCCCTGCGGATCAGGCCGCTCCTGGTGATCTCGAACATCAGCCCGCTCCTGGGGCTTTTGGGCACGATCTTCGGCATCATCAAGGCGTTCAACGTGGTGGCCTCGGAGTCCGGGTTGGGAAGGGCCGACCTCCTCGCGGCGGGCATCTCGGAGGCGCTCATCACGACCGCCGCGGGGCTCCTCATCGCCATCCCCACGCTCGCCTTCTACCATTACTTCCGCGGTATCCTCGAGGGCAGGGTCTCGGAGCGGATGGAGATCACGCTTCGGGCGTTTCTCGAGGACCTGTTCGAGAGGAGGGGCGAGCGATGAGACTCGTGCGGAAGAAGTGGACGGAGGGGGATGAGCTGAACCTGACGCCGCTCATCGACGTCGTCTTCAACCTGCTTGTCTTCTTTCTTGTCGCCACCTCCTTCCAGCGGGTTCAGCGGGAGCTCCAGGTGGACCTGCCGAAGGCCAAATCCTCGGAGGCGGTGTCGATGGAGATCCAGCCGATCGCGGTGACGGTGGCGAAGGACGGCACGATCACGATGGGGGAGAAGCCGGTCACGGTCGAGGAGTTGCCGAAACGGCTCAAGGAGACGCTGGCGGCGGCGCAGAAGCCCCGCGTCTTCGTGCGCGGCGACGCGCAGGCGTACCACCAGAACATCGTGGCGGTCCTGAACGCCTGCCAGGAGGCGGGGATCTACGACGTGTCGCTGGCGACGGAGGAGTAGAAACGGGGAACTGCGCGCTTGGCGCGGCGGCGGGGGGTGTGCTACACTGCGCGAGGCGCGAAAGGAGGATCGAATGAAGACGACGGTGCGTGCGGCGGTCGTCCTCGCGGCGGCGGTCGTCTGCGGTTGCGGGACGCTGCGGACGGAGAGACTGAAGGCGGGGATGACCCAGGACGAGGTGACCGCGCTGTACGGCCAACCCAAGGCGATCTACCACGAGAAGGTGGGGAACAGCTTCGTACAGGCGATCGACTACTCCAGGGAGTCGATGGGGATCCCCAACTACCTCGACGACTACGGCTGGATCAAGGTCCCCACCACGCATGTGGTCAGGGCGTGGTTCGTGGACGGGCATCTCACGGACTGGTGCGGCGGCAGGTACAGCAGCTACGAGGCGCTCAAGAAGCTCGAGATGCGCTGCGAGCTGCGCGTACCGCCCAGCTTCGACTCCGCGGGCACGCCGGAGACGGTGAGGAAGCTCAAGGGGCGTTGAGCATCGAACAACGCGGGCGCCACGCGGCGCCCGGGAAGGGACGGCGACGATGAAGCGGTACCTGGTGTGCGCGGTGGCGTGCGCCTGCGCGGCGGCGCTCGCGGGCGGGGGGTGCGGCATGAGGGAGGCCGCCGAGACGGACGCGGGAGGCGCGGCCGCGGTCGTCAACGGCGCGCCGATCCCGCGCGCGGAGGTCGACCGCATCACCGACGCCTTCACGAAACAGATGGGGGCGGGCGTCTCCGACGAACAGCGCGCCTCGATCAAGACCGCGCTCGGGAGACAGGCCCTCGAAAACCTCGTCAACCAGAGGCTTCTCGTCCAGGAGGCGGAGCGGAAGGGGGTCGTTGCGGACCCGAAGGCGGTCGAGGAACAGATGGAGAAGGTCGTGAAGATGTTCCCCGATCCCGAGAAGATGAAGGAGCAGCTCTCCGCGATGGGCGTCGGCGAGGCGGAGCTCAGGCGCGACATCGCGCAGAACCTCGTGATCAAGGAGCTCCTCGACCGGCAGCTGCCGAAGGGGACGGAGCCGACCGCGGAGGAGATCAAGGAGTTCTACGAGGCCAACGTCTCCAGCTTCGACCTCCCCGAGCGGGTCCGGGCGAGCCATATCCTCTTGGCCGTCTCCGCCGACGATTCCCCCGAGAAGAAGGCGGAGAGGAAGGCGGCGCTCGCCGCCCTGCGCGAGAAGATCGCCGGAGGCGCCGACTTCGCCGAGGTCGCGAAGGAGAACTCCGACTGCCCCAGCAAGGAGAGCGGCGGGGACCTGGGCTTCTTCGAAAAGGGGAAGATGGTCCCCGAGTTCGAAACGGCCGCCTTCGCGCAGCTCAAGGGAGAGCTCGGAGAGGTCGTCGAGACCCCGTTCGGCTACCATCTGATCAAGGTGACCGACCGGAAGGAGCCGGAGAAGGCGTCGCTCGAGAACGCCTCCGCGCGGATATCCGAATTCCTCACGCAGCAGAGGAAGGGGAATGCCGCGCGGGAGTACCTCGAGAAGCTTCGCACAGAGGCGAAGATAGAATACCCCGCCGAGGAGTTTCGCCCGGCTCCGCAGGCATTCTCACCGGCGCAGAGCGGCGACCCGCAGGGGGCCGCGGCGCCCGAGGCTGAGGCCGGCGGCGCCCCTGCGGCGCCCGAGGAGCCCGCGGCGCCCGAGGCGAAGGCCGGCGGCGCCCCCGCGGCGCCCGAGGAGCCCGCGGCGCCCGAGGCGAAGGCCGGCGGCGCCCCCGCGGCGCCCGACGAGCCCGCGGCGCCCGAGGCGAAGGCCGGCGGCGCCCCCGCGGCGCCAGAGGCGGATGCGGGGAGATAGAGGCGTTCCCGCGCGCCGTGCGCGGAGAATTGGAGGGCCGGATGATCCTTGTCCCTGTCTTCATGGTCGCCGTCGTGCTCTTCTTCATGGGCATCCGCATCGTCAGGCCCACGCATCGCGGCCTGATCGAGCGCCTCGGCAGGTACCGCCGTTTCGCCGAGCCGGGATTCCACTGGATCATCCCCGTCATCGACAGGATGTTCCAGGTCAACGTCACCGAGCAGATGGTGGACGCCCAGCCGCAGGAGATCATCACCAACGACAACCTGAACGCCCGCGTGGACGCCCAGGTCTACTTCAAGGTGCGGCAGGACGAGGAGAGCGTCAAAAACTCGCAGTACAACGTGCACCATTACGAGTGGCAGATCGTGAACCTCGCCCGCACGACGCTCAGGAACATCATCGGCACGCTGACCCTCAAATCCGCCAACAGCGAGCGGGGCAAGATCAACGAGGAACTCCACAAGACCCTCTGCATGGAGACGCAGCACTGGGGGATCGAGATCGTGCGCACGGAGCTGAAGGAGATCGACCCCCCGAAGGATGTGCAGGAGACGATGAACAAGGTGGTGAAGGCGGAGAACGAGAAGATCGCCGCCGTGGACTTCGCCACCGCGACCGAGACCGCCGCCGACGGGCAGAAGCGGGCCGAGATCAAGAAGGCCGAGGGGATCAAGCAGGCGCGGATCCTCCAGGCCGAGGGCGAGGCGGAGGCGATACGGCTCGTCAACGAGGCGGCGGAGCGGTACTTCGTCGGGAACGCGCAGGTGCTCCGGAAGCTCGAGGCGGTGGAGAAGGCGCTCGCGGCGAACGCGAAGGTGGTCGTGCCGCAGAACGCGGAGCTTGTCAACGTGATCGGGGCGCTCGCGGGGGTGCTGCCGCTCAAGAAGGGCTGAGAAGCCCGGCCGGGGTCAGATCTTTTACTGTGCGTTTCACCGCGTCTGATCGAGAAGGGGCGATTTGGGAGAGTTCGGACAGGGGAGCGCGGTTACAGGAGGCGGGCCCCGGCCCGCCTTGTTTGTCGCCGGAAGAGATCGGCGGGCGACCGGTGATCGCGCGCTCACCAGCCGCAGCCGGTCGAGGCGGCCGCGGTCCCGGCGTCCAGGCACCAGGCGGCGGGAGGCGGCAGGGCGAACGGCTGGAAGTTGATCCGCAGGCACGCGGGCGCGTCGCCGTCGTCGAGCGGGTCCGTGCCGCTTTGGCTCTCGACATAGTCCGTGAACGAATCAAGGTCCGTGTCGGGGGCTTCAGGGTCCGTGTCGCTCCCCGCGGTGTATCCCGCCGCCCCGTCGTGCCAGTACTCCTGCGCGTCCGAGAGCCCGTCCTCGTCGGCGTCCAGCACCGGGTAGCCGCCGTACCGGATGACCTTGTGCAGGGAATCGTCCGTGATGTAGAGGTACCCCTCGGCGGGCGACGTCCTGACAAAGGCGACCCCCTCCTGGCCCGTGCCCGGCAGAGCGTACTCGACGAGGAGCGGGTCCGTTAGCGTGTTGTCAGTCAGCATCTCCCGGACGGTGTTCGCGCCGTCGTGTAGCAGGTAGAGCGTTCTTGTGCCGGTGTCATACCACATGTCGGAGAGGTCCTTGATTGGAGGCGACACAGGGCTGAAGTCGACCACGTAGTCCACCTCTCCGCTTGTCGAGAGGTCCACGTCGAAGACGTATACCCTGCCGTCATACGGCGAGGTCCCGTCTTCCTGGAGCCCCGCATAGAAGAGTCCGCCGGAGCGGGTTTGGCCGTTCCCGTCGCCGTACGGGTGGTGGCCGTCGGGGACGAAGGTGAGCGCCTCGAGCCCGCTGTTCGACGGGCCGGTCATCCATGGCGTGAGGTCCCACGATTTTTCGGTGAGCGTCCCGGTGGAGATCCGGAACTCGAGGATGGAATCGTTGGGTTGCTCGACGCCGAGGTAGAGATAGTCGCTCGAGGGGTCGGCGACAGCGAGGGCTTCGAGGTCCCCGCCGACGTTCCACGCGTCGAATGTTCCGTCGCTTTCCAGCCTTGCCACCCATCCTTTGTCGTGCACGAGGAAGAGGGTCTCAAGCCGGTCGTGCCAGATGATGCCGCTGGGCTCGTACGTGGAGGGGAGATCGCCGGTTATGTCCGTGCCGCCGTCGCCGGGCCAGGGGGCGGAAAGGGCGGGGGAGGGGAGAGAGAGGAAGAACGCCGCCACCGCAGTCCGGCCGCGGGAGTTCATAGTGATATTGTAGCACTCCCTGCGCGGGGATGGAAGATGCATGTCGAACCGGCAGGACGCGTCGGCGCCGTCGAGCGGCAGCTTCACGGTGGCAAAGGGGGGGGCGGCCGGCTATAATGCGCGCGGTGCCCATGAAGGCGTTCAGACGCGTTGCGCTTCGCTTTTTGAATCCGCTCCTGATGGTGGGGATCGCGGCCGGGAGCTTCGTGCTTCTCGGCGCGTACCTCATGGAGATGGATCCGTTCTCCTACGCCTCCGATGCGCAACGCTCCATCGACAACGCGATGAGCTGCGCGTACCTCCTCCTCAGCTTCCTCCTCTACTTCGTCCTCTGCCTCGTCTACGAGCGGCCGATCCACGATGTGATGCGGACGCTCGCGCGGAAGGAGACGCCCTCCGACCGTCTGCTCACCCTCGCCCGCCTGCGCGCGATGAACGCCCCCGTGGCGTACGCCGCCCTCACGGCAACATTCTGGATGGCTGCCCTGATGATCTTCCCGTTCGTGCTCTCGATGCTGCGCCCGCCCGTCCTGAAGACCTACTGGGCCACGACCGCGATGATGAGTCTCTTCGACGGCGCCTTCATGACCGTCCTCGGCTACTTCGCGGTCTCCGCCGTCTCCCGCATCCGGTTCCTGCCCGTCCTCTTCCCCCACGGGCACCTCGACATGCAGCCGGGCGGGCACTCGCTTTCCCTGCGCGGCCGCACGCACCTCGTCTTCGTCACCATCTGCGCCCTCCCGCTCCTCCTCACCGTGCTCAACGCGGTCGTCTGGCGGTACGTGATCCTGGACGAGACCGGACGGCAGATCGTCTCCGCGCGCGCGATGGCGGGCTACCAGGTGTCGCAGTCGATCTCCCTCTCCCTCTTCTGCCTCGTGATGGGGTTCGCCGTCGTGATCTCGTTCGGCATGATGATCGGCCGGAGCACCCGCGCCGTGAGCGAGGCCGTGGAGGCCGTCCACCGCGGCGACCTTTCGGCGACCGTCCGGGTGGACGCCCGCGACGAGATCGGGCTCCTCGGCGACCGGGTGAACGAGATGATCATCGGCCTGCGGGAGAGGAAGCGGATCGTGGAGGCGTTCAACCGCTACGTGGACCGGACGCTCACCCGCCAGGTGCTGGAGGGGGGGATCCGGATGGGGGGGATACAGCTCGAGGTCTCGATCATCTTCTGCGACATCCGCGGCTACACCTCCCTCTCGGAGGGGATGGAGCCCGACCGCATCGTGGCGATGCTCAACCGCTACTTCACCCTGATGGCGGGGGCGGTCGAGGAGGAGGGAGGGACGGTCAACAAGTTCATCGGCGACGCGATCCTCGCCGTTTTCGGCGCCCCGCAGCCGCGTGCCGACCACCGGGACCGGGCGATACGGGCGGCGCTCGCCATGTACCGCGCCCTCGGCGAGTTCAACGCGGAGCAGCGCGAGGACGGGCAGCCCGAGCTCAAGGCGGGGATCGGCATCCACAGCGGGCTCGTGCTCGCCGGCAACATCGGCACGGCGAACAAGATCGAGTACACGGTGATCGGCGATGCGGTCAACGTCGCGCAGCGGATCGAGGAGCTCACGGCGGAGAATGGCGCGCCGATCATCTGCTCCGGGGCGACGCTGGGCCCCTACAAGCAGCGCTATCCCCACGAGTCGCTCGGCATCGTGCAGGTAAAGGGACGGACGGACACGCTGGACGTCTACTCGCTGATGCCGGCGTACGAAAGGTTTCGCGGACGCAACGACGGGGAGACGGCGCGCTCAGTCCCACCAGAACGGTGAGCCGACCGCGGCGGAACAACCGCCGTCCGGGGCGAAGCCGGAGGGGGATACACGGCGCGGCGGCTGGAAGTTCACGCGGACCGCGGCGGGCCGCTTCGCGTAGCCGCCGAGCGCGGCCGCGGCGTCCGCACACGCAAGCTCGACAAGGTCCCCGAGTCCGTCGGCGTCGGAGTCGGCGAGCTCGAGGTTCGTCCCGCAGTCGGTTTCCTCCTCGTCCCAGAGGCCGTCGCCGTCGGTGTCCACCATCGGCGGGAAGGCCGCGATCTCGTCGTACCAGTTCTCCGCGATGAGCGTGTACCCGGCCTCGGTCGGGTGGACAAGGTCGCCGCATATCAGGTCCTCGATCGTAAGGGGGGGGGTGGGGGAGTACAGGTCGGAGAAGTTCGTGCTGAAATAGCGGTCCACCCCCTCCATATCCGCGAGGCTTGCGTTGTATATCTGGATGCCCAGGTTCGCGTCCCACCCCCCCACATTCCCTATCCTGTTCGGGATGAAGGCGGAGAGGAGCACGCGCGGCTTCTTTCCGTCATGGTTCGTCTGGTCGTTGATGCGGTTCACGCACTGCTGGACCTCGGACAGCGTCTGGGGCAGGATCTCCGAGAAACTGGCACTGTCGTGGGCGGCGCCCAGATCGTTCCCGCCGATCATCAGGAGGACGAAATCGGGCTGCTCGGGGAAGCCCTCGCTGTTGAGTTTGGCGAGCAGCGTGTCGGCCGTAGCGCCGTTCACGCCGCGGTTGTGCACCTCGCAGACCTTCGAGGGGTAGGCGGAGTCAAGGAGGACGGCGAGCTGCGCGGGGTAGGTCTCGGGATCGCCCGCCTTCCAGGGCGCACCGTACGTGACGCTGTCGCCGAGGCAGGTGACGACGACCGGGTGCAGGTAGTCGCCCGCCGCCACACAGACGGGCGAAACAACCGCGGCGGAGAGGACGCACGCCGCGACGGCTCCTCGACACGCGAGCGTCCCGACCGTGCCGCGCGCGTCCATGGCCCCTCCCGGGTACACAGAGAACGCATCGGTGCGCGAACAGCGACCAGCCGGCGCGGTGCACAAGGCGCAACCGATCGCGTGCTCCATCAATCAAGTTACCGGAGGGAGATGCGGATGTCAATATGCCGGAATCCGCTTGTTTCGAGCCGGCCGCGGAAGTACAATGCCCGGGCCGGGAGCGGCGGTTCCTGTCCGGTGTCGCGGGAAGCATCCGCCGCAGAGGAGCCGTTTCGAGGCGGGCGGTAAAGGAACGATGCTGTACGCGCTCGATGTCTTCGGGACGTTCGTTTTCGCCGTGTCAGGGGCGTTCCGCGCCCTCAAGCACGAGCTCGATCTCCTCGGGATGATGGTGTTGGCGACCGCCACGGGGATCGGGGGCGGGATCATCCGGGACCTCCTCCTCGGCGCCGCCCGTCCGGCGGCGTTCCGGAACGAGACGTATCTCCTGGCGTGCCTGGCGGGGGGGCTGGCGGTCTTCTTCGCGGCGAGAAAAATCGCCCCGCGGTGGGACTGCGTGATGGCGGCCGACGCGGTGGGCCTGAGCGTCTTCGCGGCGATCGGGGCCGAAGAGGCGGCGTCGTCGGGCTTCGGCGCCCTCGGCATCGTCATGATGGCCGCCATCACCGCGACGGGGGGCGGCCTGATCAGGGACGTCCTGGTCAGGGAGATCCCCGTCGTGCTCAAGACCGACTTCTATGCCACCGCGGCGCTCGCGGGCGGGGCCTGCCTCGTCGCCTCCCGCGCGGCGGGTTTTTCCGTGCGGTTCCAGATTCTCTCTGCGGCCCTGACGGCGTTCGTGCTCCGCGTCGCGGCGATGCGCTACGGAATCTCCCTCCCCAGGGTCAGGAGACTGGCGCATTCGCCTTCGCGTCTCACCATGATCCGCAAGGGGGCGCACGACGCCGGAAAGGCGGAGCGGGACGAAAAGGGGCGCCTGGATCCCCTTTCCGGGCGTCCGCCCCGATTCGACCCCGAACGCACGCGAGGATAAAAGGAGGGGGGATGGAACGAACGACGGTGTACTTCGAGGGGCTCGGGCCCGAAAACACCGACGCGACGCTCGCGCTGGTCTGCAGGCGGGCGGAGGAGCTGGGGGTGAAGAAAATCATCCTGGCCTCCACGACCGGCGCCACGGCGCGAACGGCGCTCGAGCTCTTCACCGGGCGGGGGATCAGGCTTGTCGTCGTCCCGCACCAGCACGGTTTCAGGAAAGGGACGCACCCGTTTCCGCGGGAACTGATCGCGGACCTGGAGGCGGCGGGGCACGCGGTGCATTTCGGCACGATGCTGTTCCACACGCACGCCCTCTACGGCAGCGACACGCCGACGGCGATGGCCAACCTGCTCCGTTGCTTCTCCCAGGGGGTCAAGGTCTGCGTCGAGATCGTCCTCATGGCGGCCGACGCGGGTCTCGCGGCTTCAGGGGAGCGGGTCATCGCCGTCGCGGGGACCGCCCATGGCGCGGACACGGCCCTCGTGATGCGGGCGGCCTCCTCACAGAATCTCCGGGGGCTGAGGGTGAATGAACTCCTCTGTAAGCCGTACGAACCGTTGAACATCGACGAGGTGCGGGAGCGCTACTCCGGGGGCGCGGGGAAGAACTGATTCCCCGGCGGTCCTCGATCCGCGCCCTCTCCGCATCCGATGTTGCCGCCCTCCGCCGCGGTATGGTATCCTCCGCCTACGGGAACGAGGGGGCGAAACGGGGGTTCGTCGCGTCGCGGCGCTCCTTCCGCGGCGGCGGCGAGTGCCCCGTTCTCCTTTCCGGTTCCCTGCGGAATAAGGAGTGCGTCATGAGGAGCAGGCCCATCAAGTGGGTCGAGAACCTGCGCGCGCGGGCGGGCGAGCGCACCGAGGCGCTGCACCGGATCTTCCCGCCCGGCATCGCGCGCCTCACGCGGAGTTTCCACCGCCAGATACCCGGCTACCGGGTCAGCCCCCTCAAGGGACTCGACAATCTTGCCGCGATGCTCAACCTCGGCGGCATCTGGGTGAAGGACGAATCCCTCCGCCTCGAGCTGAACTCGTTCAAGGTCCTCGGAGGCTCGTTCGCCGTCTATCAGTTCCTGAAGAAGAAGCTCGGGATGGCGCACCTCGAGCTGCCGCTCAAGGAGTTGACCTCGCCGGTTCTGATGCAGAAGCTCGGGCCGATCACCTTCGCGGCGGCGACGGACGGCAATCACGGCAGGGGGGTCGCGTGGGCGGCGTCGAGGTTGGGGCACACATCGGTCATCTACGTGCACAAGGGGACCTCCCCGGTGCGCATCAAGGCCATCGAGAGCTACGGCGCCAAGGTCATCATCATAGACGGAACGTACGACGACGCGGTGCGGCAGGTGAATGTCGACGCGCAGGAGCGCGGCTGGCAGGTCATATCGGACACCTCGTGGGAAGGGTACGAGGAGATCCCGATCTGGGTGATGCAGGGGTATATCACGATGTTCGCCGAGGCGCAGGAGCAGCTCGCCGCGCAGGGGATCGTCGGGCCGACGCACCTCTTCGTGCAGGCGGGCGTCGGCGCGCTCGCGGCGTCGGCGATCGGTTTCTACCGCGAACTGTTCGGCATGAAGGCCCCCGTCTCGGTGGTGGTGGAGCCGGAGAAGGCGGCGTGCCTGTACGAGTCGGCGAAGAAGGGGGACGGGGAGCCGCACTCGTTCGGTGGCGCGCTGGACACCATAATGGCGGGCCTTGCCTGCGGGCAACCGAGCCCGCTTGCCTGGCGGCTGCTCTGGGACTGCGCCGATGTCTTCATCTCGTGCCCCGACTACGTGGCCGCCAAGGGGATGCGGGTGTACGGCATCCCGCTGGACGGGGACCCGATCATCATATCGGGGGAATCCGGAGCGGTGACGCTCGGCGCGTTGATGTTTATCCTGAGGCGGAAGGATACGGGGCCGCTCAGGGAGCTGCTGCGCCTCGGTCCGCAGTCGCAGGTGCTCCTCATCAACACCGAGGGGAACACCGACCCGCAGCACTTCCGCGATGTCGTGTGGGACGGGGCGGACGCGGTGCCCGAGGAGTACCGCACGGCGTGAGGACGGCCGGGGGCGCTATGCCGGCGCCGCGGGCGCGAGCAGGGCGGTGAACCTGTCCGCCTCGTACCCGGACGCCTCGGCGGCGTCCCGGATGCGCCGTATGATCTCGAAGCGCCGCTCGGCGCCGCGGAGAATCTCGGCGTTCGACGCCGTTTCTTCGGCGGCGAGGCCGAGGACCGACACGGTGTAGAGCCAGTAGAGGAGGGTCTCCAACCGCTCGCGGTTGAACCAGAGGACGCCGTTGTAGCGGTTGAAGCCGAGGTAGAGGCGCGCGTCGCCGTCGTTGAGAAGATCCCTGAACGAGGCGAGGCACTCCTCTTCGCGGCCGGTGTCGGCCCAACGGTGGTAGCCGGTGAGGATGGCCAGGAGCGTGGCGCGCTGCGCGGCGGCCCACGCGTCGAGGCCGTGCCCCCGGAGCGCCTCTGCGAACGCCTTCCCGAGCAGCAGTTCGTCCATCAAGGCCACGCCCTGCGCCGCGGCGTCCTCGCGTGACCGCAGCGCGCCGAGGTTGTGCGTGATGACCCACGCGAGGGCGGTGGCCATGAAGACGCTCCCTTCATCGAACCCCGTTCGCAGGTAGTCGAGCGCGGGCGACCCTTCGGGTGGGAATGCGGCGACGCGCGCGAGCGTTTCCATCCCCTTGGCGATCTGCTCCCGCACGCGGCGGCCGTCGCCCGAGGCGCCCGTCTGTTTGGAGACCGCCCGGACCAGCTCCGCCGCGTCTTTGGCGAGTCCCGGGCGCGCCGCGACGGGATCGGCGGCGAACGTTTCGACCGCCGTGTTGCCCGTGAACCGGACGAACGGCGCGTGGACCGGCTCGAGGATCAGCTCCCGCACCGCCTCCTCGACGCTCGGCACGCCGCGCCAGCCGAGCGACTTGGCCAGGCGCCGGTAGTACCCCTCGGGCCCGTCGGCGACCTCCCGGAAGTCCAAATAGACCGCGAAGCGGTAGGCCCCGAGCCGCGCGCGGATCCCCTGGCGGGCCAGATCCCGGCCGGAACGAATGTGCTCGAGGTTCGTCGCCTGGTCGCGGAAGATGTAGTGGACGCCGGGCGCCACGTTCAGTTCCAGCGCCTCGGCGAGCGTCTTCTGGACGACCCGTTTCTCCCCGCCGCCCTCGTAGTCCATCGCCATGCCGCATGAGGTCCGTATCCACCCCTCCGTCTCCGCGTAGCGGTTGTGGTAGAGCACCACCGCGCGCTCGGTCCCGCAACGGTTCGAGAAGGCGAAGACGTTTTCGTCCACCCGGCCGGAGCCGGTGTAGAAGTCGTAGAGGGCGAACCGCTCGACCCCGCTGAACAGGTGCCGTTTCCGCATCAGCGGGAAGATCTCCGCCTCGTGGCGCCGGACGAGGTTCCAGTCGATCGGCTCGTCCCAGTAGGCGCGGCGGTACTCCATCCCGTACTTCTCCTTGAACCCGAAGATCTGCCCGTGCCCGAACATCGGCAGGCCCGGCATCGTCACCATCATCAGGCAGACGCCGAAGTACTTGTCGCCGCAGCCGAACTGGTCGACCGCCGTGCGCTCGTCCGGGTTGTTCATGAAGTTGACGAACCGCTTGAGCACCCGCGGGTCGAACTCGAGTACGTTCTTCACCACGCTCCGGTACTTGTCGTTCTCCTCCATCTTCAGCATGTTCATGAAGGCGCTGTTGTAGACGCGGTGCATCCCGAGCGTGCGGACGAAGTACCCCTCCATCATCCAGAACGCCTCGGCGAGCAGAAGCGTGTCGGGCATCTCGCGGGTCACCCGGTCCACGACCTCGCGCCAGAACTCGTGCGGCATCCGGCGGTCGAACTCCTCGCGCAGCATCCCGTGCTCGGCGCGCGAGGGGATCCCGCCGCCGGTGCCGGGGTGCGGGTACCAGAGGCGCTGGAAATGCTTCTTGGCGAGCGTCATCGCCGCGTCGAGGCGGATGATCGGGAAGCGCCTCGCGACGTCGAGTATGGTGCGGATCACCGCCTCGCGGACATCGGCGCGGAGGAAGTCGAGCTGCGCCGTGTCGTTCCACGGCATACTCGTGCCGTCGTTGCCGTGGTAGATGTAGCGCGTTTCGCCCGTGCGGGTATCGCGCCGCTGGAAGACGACGGCGGCGTCGCGCCGGCTCCAGTAGCCGTCTTCGATCCGGAGCGAGACGCGCGGGTCGCCGGAGAGGTCGGGGCCGGTGAACCGGTAGCCGGGGAACGGCGGGGAGTCGAGCTGGATGTAGCGCTCCGGGTGCTCGACGACCCACCGCGAGTAGAGGCCGGTGTGGTTGGGGACGACATCGGTGCACAGCCGTATCCCGCGCCGCCACGCCCGCTCCTTCAACCTGCGGAACGCCTCCTCCCCGCCGAGGTCGCGGCTGATCGAGTAGTCGTAGAGGGAGTAGGCGGAGGCGAGGGCCTCGGCGTTGCCGCAGATCTGCTTGATCCGGCGCGAGGCGGGGCTCCGCTCCCAGATGCCGATGAGCCAGAGGCCGGAGAATCCCCAGCGGGCGAGCGTGTCCAGCTCCTCGTCGGGGATCTCGTCGATGCGCCTGATCAGGCGGCCGTGCTTTTTCGAGAGCTGGTCGAGCCAGACGTAGGTGCTCTTGGCGATCAGCACGACCTTCGACATCCAGTCGCGGTCCTCGGTGAAGCGCTCGTATTCGGGGGAGTCGACGTACCGCGCGTACTCCGGGTACTCATCGTCGCGGAGCCCCTTGAAGGTGAGGACCTGCGTCGGCCCCGCCCCGAGCCAGCCCGACTTCTCCTCCTCCTTGAGGACGTCGAGGGCGGTGAGGAGCCGGTAGTAGAGCGCCTCGGGCAGATACTCGCGCCAGCGCTCCCTGATGTAGGAGAGCTGTCCCTGCAGCGAGTCGGGGAATGCGGAAACCGGCTCGCGCAGAAAGTCCAGGATCGGCGTGTCGGCGCGGCCGAAGCCGGGCTGGGCGCGGAAGAACGACTCGAGCGACCGGAGAAGGGCCGGGTAGGCGGTCTCCCGGGCGAGTGTTTCGTCGTTGAACAGCTCGATCGCCGGGGCGAGCGCGGGGTTGGCGTTCGAGATGGCGAGGAGGAGCATCTCGGCGGCCGCGAGCTGCCGGTTGGGGATGCCGCCGGTCTCCCCCGCGAGAAACTTCCGCGGCGCGAGGCGCCCCGTCAAGACCGTCTGCGGAGGGAAGGCGGCGACGAACTCCTCGATCGCGCCGCGGAGCCGGTTCGGAGAGAGGCGCGTCTTCGCATGCGCCAGCCCCTTCTTGAACGCCGCGGGGTTCTTCGTCTCGCAGTAGCGCCTGATGATCGCGCGGAAGATCTCGTTGAGGAGGCCGGTCGCGTTGAGTTGCCCCGCCTTCGGCGGCACGCCGGAGAACGCCCGGTCGTCCCGGCGTTCGTAGATCCTCTTGACGATCTGCCGGAGGACGCGGAAGTCGGGGACGCGGACCTCGCCCCCCTCCGGGAAGATGCCACGCCCCAGTTCGTAGCGGTCCCACTCCTTCTTCGAAACGGGGAACTCGAGAGGGAAGTACGGCCTGCGGGGCCGACCGTTCGCCGGGCTCATAGGCGCTCATTATAGCCGGTGGGGACGGGGGAGGGGAACTGTAATTGCGGTGTCGGGCGTGCCGCGACGCGCATCGGGGTGCCCGGGCGCTCTGCATCCTGCGCCCGGCCACCCACGCGCGCCTCCCGGGAGAAGCGCGGGGGGTCCCCCGCGCGCGTCGCCGCCGCGTACGACCCGGCGCCGTTTCGTTGCGCGCGGCCGGATGCACCGGGAGCGGTTTTTAGGTTGTTTCCCGCTTCGTTATGTCACCGGCTGAAAAAACTGAAAATAGTCTGTAATAAAACGGTCCCCCGTTGCGACTAGTAGGGCAAGGAACCGCGCGGAGGGTTTGTCTTGAACCGGCGGAAGAGGAGAAACGGCAACGTTCGCGTCCCGATCCCGCTTGTACCCGGAATCCGGCGCGGGAAATGGTTTCCCTGCCGGGGATATCTCCCCCCGGATGGTTGTCTCAGGGGGCGGGGACGGAATCGCCCCGCACGCGCCCCGCGACGCTGCGAAGGCGCGCGCGCGCCTCCGCGAGCGCCTCCGCGGGGAGTGCCGCGAAGATCACCTCGTCCCCCTCCCCGGCCATAGCGAGCACCTCGCCCCACGGACCGACGATCGCACTCCGCCCGTAGCGCGGCGGTCCCGCCGGCGGAGATCCCGCCTGGTCGGGCGCGAGGAGGAAGCATCCGGTCTCGATGGCGCGCGCGCGGCAGAGAACGCTCCAGTGCGCCTGGCCGGTGAGCCTCGTGAACGCCGACGGGACGACAAGGACCTCCGCGCCGGCGAGGGAGAGGCGCAGGAACTGCTCGGGGAACCGCAGATCGTAGCAGATGCCCGTCCCAAGGCGGGCGAACGGCGTGTCGATGAGGCCGGCGGGTCGTTCGCCCGCGGAGAGGTACTCCCCTTCGTCGTGCGAGAATGCCCCGGGTACCGCCGCGCGGAAGAGGTGGCGTTTCCGGTACGATCCGATCAGCGCCCCGTCGGGGCCGAAGGCGACAAGGGTGTTGAACGGGTGCCCGTCCTCCCGCCGCTCGGGGATGGTGCCGGGGACGAAGTGAACGGCGTAACGGCGGGCCATCTCGCCGAGTCGCTCGGTGAGGGGGCCGGGGACTGCGGTAGCGCGTCGGGAGAGTTCCGACGGGTCGACGGGACAGAGGAAGAACTCCGGACCGCAGACGAGCGCCGCTCCGCGCGCGGCCGCGTCGCGGAGCCCCGCCTCGAGACGCCGCAGATTCGACTCGACGTCGGCCTCGACCTCGATCTGGACGAGCGCGGCGGTGAAGGTCTTCATCGGGTCCGCGGGCTCCCTTCAGGCGGGCGCGTCCTTACGCCGAAAGTATCGGCCAGGCGGCGCGGCCTGTCAACGCCGTTCAACCGCACGCCGCCGGGATCGCCACCGGAGGGATCCGGCGGCGAATGCGACGGCCCGGAATCGGGGTGCCCGGGAAGCGCCATGGAAAGGCGATACGATCTACGGTGCCGCCGCCGCGGAGCACGGGGGCCCCCGCCGCGTCGGCCCCTCCGCGGCGAGACGTCACCTTCCGGCCCCGATCTCGATCCGGCAGGAATCGAGATATCCGGGGATTGTACCGTGTGCCGAGGGCGGCGCCCCGGCGGGGACGAGGCCGGCGACGACCGACCAGGCGCCGGGGGGCGCGGCGGGGAGGGAGAGGACGACGCCTGACGCGGGGACGGCGAGGCCGGGGACGCCGCGCAGGAACGGCCGGATGCCGGGCACCAAAACCGACGGGGTTCCGTCTGTGCAGGAGTAGGATCCGCCCGGCCCCGTGACGATCGCGTACGCGTCGAAACGGGATGCGACGGGGCGCACGGCGAACTCGACGGTCAGCGGCTCCCCGGCATTGGGCATATCCGTGCCCACCCAGACTTTCAGGAGCGGCGCGTGCGCGTACACCGCCCCCGAGCCCGCGGAGCCGCCGACCGCCGCGTACGACGTCCCGTCGGACGCGTGGAGCAGGTCGTAGACGTTCGGCGCGTACCTGAAACCGGCGACGCGGCGCCAGGCCGCGTCGCCCGGCGCGCGCGCGTGGATGCCGCTGTCCGATCCGGTGCTTGCGAAAAGCGTTCCCGAAACGTCCACGATGCTGAAGACCGCGTAGCTGAATCGGCTCACCCGCAGGCCGGGAAGCCACGAACCCGTCCCGGCCGGATACTCGAACGTTTGTCCATCGCACCCCGCGAGGATCGATCCGCTTGTCCCCTCCGCAAGGCGGAAGACGAGGGGAACGCCCGGAGGCCCGCCGGTGGACCGCCACCGGCCCTCCTCGTGAGACGCGAAGACGCCGCAGTCGGTCCCTGCGTAGAGAACCTCGCCCGAGGCGGCGAGGAGACAGTAGACGAACCGCGCGCCCGGGATACTCCCCGCCTCCTCCCACGATCCCCCGCCGTCGCGGGAGACGAGGATCGTCCCCTCCGGGCCGGTGCCAGCGTACAGGGACCCGTCTTCCATCTCGGCGAACGACTTGACCTCGCCTACGTTCGCATGGTCCGAGAAGATCGCGTCCCAGCTTTCCCCGCCGTCATCGCTCCTAAAGATCGCCCCGTTCGGGGAGCTGCCGGCGTAGAGGGAGCCGTTTGACGCTTCGATGAGGGCCAGGACATCGGCTGCGCCGGGGAGGAACGCGGGGCGGCTCCATCCTTCCCCGTGGGACGTGTAGACCGCCCCGCGGGGGCCGGTGGCGGCGTGCAGGGCGCCGCCGCAGGCCTGGACGATCCTGAAGACGTTGTCCGCCCCCTCGATGCGCCCGGTGCCTGACCACGCCCACGTCTCCGCCAACGACGGGACGCGGGCGGCACAGACGAGGAGGACGGCGCACGAAGCGCTTGCAGCGGCGCGCATTGCGCAAGTATACCACGGGAACGGGCCTGAACGGCGCCGCATTGCGCGCCGGGCGGGGGCGCCCCAGCCCCCCTGTGGACGCTCAATTTTCCTTGACAGACGTCCGTTTCCTGATACCATGAAGCCGTGAAGTGACTGTGGTGCGGACGGCGGGTTCCGCAGCCGGTCAGGAGGTTCCGCGGTGCGTCCGCGGGGGTTCGAAAGAACGAAAAGAAGGAAGGAGGACGCAGATGATCGATGAACTCATCTCCTCGCAGGCCGAGGAGACGCCCAAAAAGGCGAAAAAGACCGCGAAAAAGGCCGCCAGGAGCGGCAGGAAGGTTAAGAAACAGGCCGCGGCTGCCGCAGCGAAGCCCGGCAAGAAGGCGGGGAAGGCGGCCCCCAAGGCCGCGAAAAAGCAGAAGAAGGCCGGCCGCAGGGGCCGTAAGGCCGCCAAGAAGGTCGTCCTGAGGAGATTCGGCGAAGAAGGCGCGCCCTCGATCCTTGTGGTCGGCGACGCGGCACAGGCCGAGCCGATCTGGTTGAAGTACTCCCAGATGACCCCGGCGAAGCCCAGCAGGCGTCCGTCGGTCCCGACCGATATCAAGATCGGCAATCTGGTCGGATGGAGGACGGACGGCGGCAAGGAGCGCGTCGGCATCGTCCAGGAGTTCCGCGCCGACAGCGCGGCCGTGGGGGTGGGAGGCAGGCTCGAGGTCATCCGCATCTGCCGGCTCATCAAGCTGGCGGACAAGGTGAAGAAGGCCTGACCGGCTCTCCGCACAACGGTGATGCCCCAAGCGGCGCGCCCGAAAGGGCGCGCCGCTTCTTTATGTGCTATGTGCATTGTTGTTCCGTGCGCCTCTTTCTCACTCCATGATCCGGGGAAGGGAACCGAATCGGGCAAGGCGCATCGAATGAGTTGGGGCGTTCAACGACAGCTGCAAGGCCGTGGTGCAGCAGTAGGGCTTTTCCGTGCGAGCGGGCGGTTTGCGGCCAGCCTGCGCCGGACGCTCTAGATTCAAAAGGGCGTCTTCGTGCGAGGGGTAGCGTAATAGGAGCGAGGGCAAGGGGGACTGAGCGGAGAGGGTGTTTCCGGGCCGGCGTTATCCCCCACGTCGCCGCAAGGATCCGGACCGCCGTCGAGCTTGCCTCCACGTCGGAGGCGTGACTCCTTCCCATCTTGATATCGCCCATCAAACACAATCACTCCTGCAAATAGCCCAACTATGTAAATTCATGTTTGCTTTACTACGGCAGGGATATCGGCTCAACATGGATATCGGCTCAACATTGTGATCTCATCGAGATTGTCGTATCATTAGCCCCTCTGGAGGCGCTCAATGCCCCGCATCTTCGACAACATCTCCGACGATCTCCTTTCCGCTCTCCGTGAAACGATTGCAGTCTCCGACCGCGCGGATTTTTGCGTGGGATATTTCAATCTCCGCGGGTGGAAGGCCCTGGATTCTCACATTGAGCGTTGGGCGGGCGGAGAGGGGCGTTGCTGCCGTCTGCTTGTCGGGATGCAGCGCATACCCCATGAAGAAGTCTATACCCTTCTCGGTATGGGCAAGTCAGACGAGGATATCGATCAGAAAATCGCCGTTCGCCTCAAGAAGGAGATAGTCCAGAAATTCAAGGAGCAACTGACGATCGGCGTACCCACTAATGATGACGAAGCGGGACTTCGCAGACTGGCCGCACAGATTAAAGCGAAGAAGGTCGTCGTCAGGCTGTTTCTGCGCCATCCGCTCCACGCAAAACTGTATCTGCTGTTCAGACCGGATCCCATAAATCCAACCGTCGGTTACCTTGGCAGCAGTAATCTGACCCTCGCCGGCCTTGCGCATCAGGGAGAGTTGAACATCGACGTCCTCGATCACGATGCATGCCGAAAACTGGCGCAATGGTTCGAGGATAGATGGAGTGACCATTGGTGCATCGATATCTCCTCCGATCTTGTGAGCGTCATCGAGGAGAGCTGGGCGCGCGAGGATGCGATCCCCCCATATCATATCTACATCAAGATGGCCTACCATCTATCCCGCGAGGCCCGCGAGGGCATATCCGAATTCCACCTGCCGGACGAGCTGAAGGACAGGCTGTTCGCCTTTCAGGAAGCAGCGGTCAAAATCGCCGCACATCACGTCAATAAGCGCGGCGGGGTATTGATCGGCGACGTGGTCGGCCTCGGCAAGACCATGATGGCGACGGCGCTCGCGCGTGTTTTCGAGGACGATTACGATCTTGAGACTCTGGTGATCTGCCCGAAAAATCTGCTCCCCATGTGGACAGATTACAGGGAACGATACCATCTTCGCGGGAAAGTGCTTTCTCTAAGCCGCGCTATCCGTGAATTGCCCGACATGCGCCGATATCGTCTCGTGGTGATCGACGAAAGCCATAATCTCCGCAACCGCGAGGGGAAGACCTACAGCGCCATTCGTGATTACATCAAGAAGAACGACAGCAAGTGCATTCTGCTTTCCGCGACACCCTACAATAAAACCTATCTTGACCTCTCAAACCAGCTCCGGTTATTCCTCCCCGACGATCAGACGCTCCCCATCCGTCCGGAGAGGCTGCTGAAAGATCTAGGGGAGACGGAATTCATTCGCCGCCATCAATGCGCCCCGCGAACATTGGCGGCCTTTGAGAAGAGCGAATATGCCGACGACTGGCGCGAACTCATGCGCCTCTATCTTGTCCGGCGGACGCGCAGCTTCATCATGGATAATTATGCGGAAACTGATCCCGCGAACGGGCGCAAGTTCCTCCCGCTTAAGGAGGGGGTCCCGTACTACTTCCCCACGCGTATCCCCAAGACGTTGAAATTTTCCATCGATGAGCGCAGCAAGAAAGATCAGTATGCGCGTCTCTACTCCTCGGATGTCGTTACTACAATCGGCTCACTCCATCTGCCCCGCTATGGATTGGGCAACTTCATCGCCCCGGCTCCCGATACACCGCCGACCAGAGATGAGGCAAAGGCGCTTCAAAATCTCTCCCGTGCAGGCAAGCGATTGATGGGATTCTGCCGGACAAATCTGTTCAAGCGACTTGAATCCAGCGGACAGGCGTTTCTCCAGTCGGTGGAACGACACATCCTTCGGAACTTTGTCTATCTCCATGCCATAGAAGCGGGGAAACCTCTCCCCATCGGAACACAGGATAGCGGTCTATTGGATGCTCGGATATGCGACGAAGACACCGATTTTGTCGGGGATATCTTCCAGGGAGAAGAAGGGACGGCATGCGCCGCCGAGGACACAACTGACCTGCGGACAATCGAGGGCTTCAGAAAGCGGGCAGCAGAGGTTTACCGCGGGTATGCCACTCATGGGAAAAAACGGTTCGACTGGCTTCGCGCGGACCTTTTCGACAAGATACTCCCAAAGTACCTGCGTACCGACGCCGAAGCGCTCATCGGAGTGCTGGACATGTGCGGCGAGTGGAATCCCCGCCTTGATACGAAGCTATCAGCGTTGCGTGCACTGATCCGTACACAACATCCCAAGGACAAGATAATCGTATTTTCCCAATTCGCCGACACGGTGCTCTATCTCGAAAAGCAACTCAAAGCGATGGGAGTCGATCGCCTGGCGGCTGTAACGGGAAATTCATCGGACCCAACGCATCTTGCCTGGAGGTTCAGCCCGGAAAGCAACGAAAAGCGGGACAAGGTTCCCCCGAAAGACGAACTTCGGGTGCTCATCGCCACGGATGTGTTGAGCGAGGGACAGAATCTCCAGGACTGCGCCATTGTGGTCAATTACGATCTCCCGTGGGCGATTATCCGCCTTGTGCAGCGGATCGGCCGTGTGGACCGCATCGGGCAACATGCGGAAACTATAGTGAGCTACTCGTTTCTCCCCGCCGATGGCGTGGAGCGCATAATTCGTCTTCGCGCCCGTGTACGGCAGCGCCTGCGGGAGAACGCTGAAGTGGTCGGGACGGACGAGGCGTTCTTCGAGGATGACCGCAATGATAAGGCCGTGCGCGATCTTTTTACCGAAAAAGCGGGTATCCTCGACGGCGACGCCGATGGGGAAGTGGATATGGCATCCTACGCCTATCAGATATGGAAGAACGCGGTCGGCGCCGATCCCGCATTGGAGAAAACCGTCGCCGATCTGCCACCGGTAGTGTATTCCACCCGCGCGCACAAATCCTCGTCCGAGGCCCCTGCCGGAGTTCTGGTCTATCTGCGGACCGCTGGGGACAACGATGCGCTCGCCTGGATTGATTCCTCCGGTCGAAGCGTTACAGAATCGCAGAAATTGATTCTGGATGCCGCCAGGTGCGCCCCGGCCACGCCGGCGGTTCCGCGCCTTGAGGCACATCATACCCTCGTCCGGTCAGGGGTCGAGCAGATCGTTAAGGAAGAGAAGACAGGCGGGGGTCAGCTCGGCCGCCCCTCGGGCGCGCGGTTCAGAACATATGAGCGGCTCAAGCGATACGCGGAAGAAGTGAAGGATACTCTGTTTGATCGGCAGGAGTTGCACCGGGCCATTGAGGAGATATACCGGTATCCGTTGCGCGATGCCGCCAAGGATGTTCTGAATCGCCTGTTGCGGACGCACGTATCCGATCAGGATCTGGCGCAAAAGGTGATGTCCCTCCGTGACGCCGATGCGCTCACGGTCAAGACCGATGATGCGGAAACCGCCCGGGAACCACGCATCATCTGTTCCATGGGATTGTCCGATCTTAAGGTCGAGAAATAGGGAGTCGTGTGAACGATGCCTTTGAATCTCGCTGAAGCCCGCAAGCACCTCGCCTCATTCGACTTCACGCCTCTTTTCATCGAAGGGCTTGGATGGAATCATCACAAGGCCACGCTCGACATCACGGTGGATGGAAACACATATCCTCTCTCCGCTGTCGCCGAGAAATGCGGCATGGCGGCTTTCGTGTGCGGACCGGAATCCAACGGGCGGCTCCCGGACTATCCCACCCGTCGCAAAATCGAGCGACAGGTCACGAAAGTCGCTCATGAGCACCTCATAATCTTCACCGGCGGCACGCCTCGATCGCAAATCTGGCAATGGGTCCGACGCGAGCACGGTATGCCCGCAGTGTGCAGAGAGCATCCCTACCATCCCGGTCAACCGGGAGAATCCCTTATTCAGAAGCTCCATGCACTGGTAGTGAGTCTTGAAGAGGAAGAAACCCTGACGCTCCCCGATGTGACGGGAAGAGCGAAGACGGCGTTCGATATCGAGCGCGTCACCAAGCGGTTCTACGACCGCTTCAAGGATGAGCATGGGGCGTTCCTCAAATTCCTTGACGGTATTCCAGACAAAGGACTTGAGCGATGGTATGTCTCCGTCATGCTCAACCGTCTGATGTTCGTATATTTCATCCAGAAGAAGGGATTCCTGAACGGCGATCGGGATTACCTGAAGAACAAGCTTGCCCAATGCAGAAAGGAGATGGGGAGGGATCGCTACTATCGGGAATTCCTGTGTCCGCTCTTTTTCGAGGGGTTCGCCAAGAAGGGAGAGGAGCGCGCGGGCAAAGCCGCCTCATTGCTCGGGGAGGTCCCGTATCTGAACGGGGGGATTTTCTTGCCCCATCAGATCGAGAAACTGCACGGCAAAACCATCGCGATCCCCGACAGGGCGTTTGAGCAGCTCTATGAATTCTTTGATGCCTACCAGTGGCATCTCGACGAGCGCCCGCTCAAGAAAGACGATGAAATCAATCCCGATGTCCTCGGATACATCTTCGAGAAATACATCAACCAGAAACAGATGGGCGCGTACTATACAAAGGAGGATATCACCGAGTACATCAGCAAGAATACGGTGATCCCCTCCCTCTTCGATACCGCGCGCGAAAAATGCACGGTGGCATTCGAGGGGGAACGTTCCGTATGGCGGCTGCTACGCGAAGATCCGGACCGGTATATCTATCCGACGGTTTGCCACGGTCTCCAATCGCCGCTGCCGCCGGAGATTGCGGAAGGACTCGACACAAGGAAACCGGGACTCATTGAGCGCCGCAAGGGATGGAACAGGCCAGCACCCGCCGAGTATGCCCTCCCCACGGAGATATGGCGCGAGGTCGTTGCCAGGCGAAAGCGTTGTGAGGAGGTACGGGAAAAACTGGCATCGGGCGGGATCCGTTCCATCAACGAGCTTATCACCCTCAACCTCGATATCCGCCAATTCGCCCAGGACGTGATCGAAAACGCCGAAGGGCCGGAACTGCTGATGGCATTTCGGCGGGCGATCGAAAGCGTGACGGTGCTCGACCCGACATGCGGATCGGGGGCATTCCTCTTTGCGGCGCTCAATATCCTCGATCCTCTCTACGAGGCATGCTTGGAGAGGATGCGTTTCTTCCTGGAAGAATGGGGCGAGAAGGGGAGAAAAAACCATCCGAATTATCACAAGTCGTTCACGGGTATTCTCAAAAGGGTGGAAGGGCATCCCAATTGCCGCTATTTCATCCTGAAATCCATCATTGTGAATAATCTCTATGGCGTGGACATCATGGAGGAGGCGGTCGAGATCTGTAAATTGCGGCTGTTTCTGAAACTCGTGGCGCAGATCGAGCAGGTTGAGGACCTGGAGCCGCTCCCCGATATCGATTTCAATATCCGCGCCGGCAACACGCTTGTCGGGTTCGCCAATCTCGCGGAAATCCGCGATGCCGCAGAGAATGAATTGAAGCGCAATGCTCATGGGGGACGTCAGGGTCTATTGCTCCTGGGCGACAAGGAAGACAGACTGCGCAAGATCGAAGAAGAAGCGGAGATCGCCGACAGGGCCTTCCACAAATTCCATGAAATGCAGACTGCGCGAGGCATGTCGCCAAAGGACTTTTCCACTGCGAAGGAGGAACTGCGCGCCCGCCTCAAGAAATTGACCGACGAACTCGACCGCTTCCTCGCCATGGAATACGACGTGAACATGGCCAAGAAGGATGCGTTCGAGAAATGGCGCCGGAGTCACCAGCCCTTCCACTGGTTCGCCGAGTTCTACGGGATCTTGAAGAAGGGCGGCTTCGATGTCATCATCGGCAATCCGCCATGGAAGGAAATTTCAACCCTCAAGGGCGAATACGGCATCAGAAACTACAAAGTGGAAAAGAGCGGAAACCTCTACGCGGTATGTAGTGAACGGTCGTTCGAACTCCTGGCCCCGGGGGGTAGCTTCAGTTTTATAGTACAACTGCCAATAGTGGGGTCCTCGCGTATGCTGTTACTCCGCGAATATCTCATGCGCCACTCCGCTCACCTCACACTAATGCCGTGTGACGACAGACCGGGCAAGCTCTTTGATGGACTGCAGCACTGTCGGAATTGCATTTTTATTGCCAGCAAGCCACATCGCCCCAACTACAACATGCTCTACACGACTAGATACAACCGATGGCCTACGGAGGCACGTGGCTATCTTTTCCCAACGGTACAATATACGCGCTTTGACGAGGAACTCATGCAGGGTGTCTTCCCCAAACTATCCGGAGAGATTCATGCATCTATCAGTCATCGATTTCTCTCACGCCCCAAAAGGACGTTGGATAGAGTTATTTCGACAACCCCAACTGAGCACTTTATTTTCTATCAGGAAGCGACTCAATACTGGGTCAAAGCTACGGTAGGCCTGCCATACTACTCAAAAAATGGCAAGGTCGCACCGCCTGCCCACGGCCGATTTCTATACTTTTCAACAAAACCGATGGCACAGGTGATTCACGCTATTCTTAATAGCAGTCTCTTCTACACATATTTTATTGCCTATGGCGATTGCTTCCATCTTAGCGATACACTTGCACGGTCTTTTCCAGTCCCCCCAGCAGCCTTTGATGACCTCGAGTTGCAAGGCCTCGCGAGTGCTCTTAGCAGGGACCTTGAAAAGCACGCCAAGCGCACGAAGATTACAACCAAGGACAACGATACAATCATTTACGCCGAATTCAATGTGTCTGACTCCAAGTCGATCATCGACAAGATCGACAAGGTCTTGGCGAAGCACTATGGTATTACAGAGGAAGAGCTCGATTTCATTATCAATTACGATATCAAGTACCGCATGGGACAGGACTATAAGGAGGAATAGAATATGATTACGCTCGTTGAAGCTTTGAACTATCGTTGCCTGAAATATATCCGGCATAGTCTCACGCCTTTTCAGGTTCTCGTCGGCCCAAATGCCACAGGGAAAACGACATTCTTGGATGTTATAGCCTTCCTGGGCGACTTAGTGTCGCATGGCCTTGAGGCCGCCGTGTCTCAAAGAGTCAATAATCCGGTGGATTTGACCTGGTGGAGAAAAGAGGATTCATTCGAGCTCGCGATTGAGGCGCTTATCCCGGAGAAAATCCGCAAGGTATTGGAGAATCCCGCGTTTGACCGGATCCGATATGAAGTCGCCGTAGGCATGGATGTGGACGGCCAGGGCATCGGCATTATGAAGGAACGCGTTCTCCTAAAGATAAAAGGAAACCGGATCGAGCCCCAACGAGAGCTATTTCCTCATCTTCAGAATGTGCCTGCAAGCATCCTTTCTCGAAAGGGCTTATCAAGGAAACAGCAATCGGTCGTCGTCAGCAAAGAGCAGGGAGGCAACGAAAATTTCTATCCGGAGACTCCCAAGGGATATAAACCTTCCTATCCATCAAAACCCCGGCGTGTGGCGTTTGCGAACCTCCCCCCCGACGAGAAGGAATATCCTGTCTCGCTATGGTTCAAAGATTACCTTGCATCAGGCATCCAGCAATTTATTCTCAACAGTCTGGAAATTCGCAAGGCGAGTCCGCCGAAGCAGATTCCGGGCTTCAAACCCGATGGGTCGAATATCCCGTGGGTTATAGAGCGGCTTAAAGAAAATGATCCGGAGCGATTCACGGAATGGGTGGAGCATCTCCAGACCGCATTGCCCGATCTGGTCGGGATACGCACTATCGAGCGAAAGGATGACAAGCATAGATATATGATGCTCCAATATCGCGGGGGGCTCGAGGTCCCGTCATGGTTGGCATCAGACGGCACGCTTAGACTTCTTGCACTAACCCTCCCCGCCTATTTAAGGGAATTCCGCGGGTGCTATATCGTTGAAGAGCCGGAGAATGGCATTCATCCGCGCGCTGTAGAGACGGTCGTGCAATCGTTGTCCTCGGTGTATGAAGCGCAAGTCCTCATGGCAACCCATTCCCCGGTGGTATTGAGCGATGTCGATGTATCGCAAGTCTTATGTTTGGCCAAGACAGAAGATGGAGCTACCGACATCGTGCGCGGAGACAGGCATCCGAAGTTGAAAGACTGGAAAGGAGCACCGAATCTTTCCGTGCTCTTTGCCGGAGGGGTGCTCGGATGATTGATCTAGTGGTTCTTGTTCCAGACAAGAAGCTGGAATTTACCATGAGAGGTATTCTCGCACGGCATCATTCTTTGGGGATCAGTCCTATTGTGGTGGAAATACATACCCATCCTGAACATGATCATGGATGTTATGGCAATGCCCCGGAATTTCTGCAATTCGCCATCATGCAAGCCAGGTACGCATTGGTGGTCTTCGATCACCATGGCTCCGGCCAGGACCATCGAATGGACAGAATCGAGATGGAAGAAGACCTGGAAAACCGCCTGGTCATGGCGGGGTGGCGAGGACGTTCGGCAGCTATAGTCATTGCCCCTGAACTTGAGAGTTGGGTGTGGAGCGATTCTCCACACGTGGATACAATCCTTGGATGGAGCAATCGAATGCCACCGTTAAGAGATTGGCTAGTCAGGCGGAGAATCATTGATAGAAGCGATACAAAGCCACCCCACCCTAAAGAGGCGATGCTCGCTGCGCTTCGGGAAGTGAGGAAATCCCAAACGTCAAAGATCTTCTCGGATCTTGCCACCCGAGTTAGTTTCGATCGTTGTACTGACGATGCATTTCTCAAGCTCAAGCGCGTGTTAAAGGAATGGTTTTTTATCTCTCCATGAGGATGGGAAGGCGACCTGTCGGATTCGGGCAATGAATCCGTTGTATAAGCACCAGGAGTTTGCAAGGGGTACTTATGATGGATATCCTGTCGATCCGGGATTCGGATACAGGATATCCCTCATCGCTAACGCGACAGCTAGGAAGCCATGCGCCGAAGATGCTCTTTGCAGTTGGCGATTTCGGCATCCTGAAACGTAAAACACTCGCCTTGTTTTGTTCAATCAAATGTCCTGGGGATATTATTCTCAAGACTTATGATTTTATCCGGGAAGTGCGCGATGCCGGGGTAGTCGTCATCAGCGGTTTCCACTCTCCAATGGAGAAGGAATGCCTCGATATTCTTCTGAAAGGGCGCCAGCCCATTATCTGGTGCCCGGCTTTCCGTGTACCTGCACAACGGCCGCGCAAGGAATATGCCAAAGCCCTTTCCGATGGCCGACTCTTGATCCTGTCGTGCTGCGGGGATAGGGTCAAAAGAGCCGATGCCAGTACGACCCGTATTCGAAATGAAATGGTCGCTGCATTGGCCGACAAGATAGTCATCCCCTACGCAGAGCCGGGGGGGAAGATAATGAGATTTTGTAGTCGCATAATGAAATTGGGGAAGCCGCTTTACACTTTTGATTTGCCCCTTAACGCGGATTTCCTGTCCTTAGGAGCCAAGCCGTGGGCGGGGAGCGCATCGCCGAAGAACGATTGAATCACCGGACATGCGGAGGAGGAGCCGGGAAACGTTGAACCGCGCGCCGCGATGTCGTAGAATACGCGGCGTCGCGCAGCGAGGTAAGGGGAGGGACGGGCGGTGGCCAAGGGGCGGGGGCGGGCGTTCGAGAAGCAGATCAAGGGGATCGTGCAGCGGCACGGCACGCCGGTCCTCACGGTGAGCCGCTCCGCGGTCCGCGCGCAGATCGCCCGGTTCCGCCGGGCGCTCCCGCGGGTCGAGCCGTTCTACGCGGTCAAGGCGAACCCGCACCCCGAGATTCTGAAGATCGCCGCCGCGGCCGGCACGGGGTTCGACGTCGCCTCCAGGGCCGAGCTCGACGCGGTGCTCGCCGCGGGCGCGGGTCCGGAACGGATCATCTTCGCCAACACCATCAAGCCCGCCGGCTCGATCGCCGCCGCCGCCCGCAAGGGCGTCACGCTGACCACCTTCGACAGCGAATACGAGCTCGACAAGATCGCCGAACACGCCCCGGGGGCCCGGGTGCTCGTCCGGATCAAGGTCCCGAACGTCGGCTCGATCGTGGAGCTCTCGCTCAAGTTCGGCGCGGACCCGTCCGACGCCGTGCCGCTCCTCATCAAGGCGCACCGGCTGGGTTTGAAGCCCGCGGGGGTGAGCTTCCACGTCGGGAGCCAGTGCACGCACTTCGGCAACTACGTGGACGCCCTGGAGATGGCCTCCATCATCTTCCGCGACGCGAAGCTGAAGCAGCTCCCGCTCGAGATGCTCGACATCGGCGGCGGCTTCCCGATCCGGCACTTCGACTTCGACGAGGACACGTTCGAGAAGACCGCCGGGGTGATCCGCCGGGAGATAGACCGGCTCTTCGAACGCAACCTGCGCATCATCGCCGAGCCGGGGCGGTTCATCGCGGGGCCCTCGGCGGTGCTCGTGATGCGGGTGGTCGGGAAGGCGATCCGGGAGAGCAAACACTGGTACTACCTCGACGACGGCGTCTACGGGGCCCTCAGCGGGATGATCTTCGACCACGCGAAGTACCAGTTCAAGGTTTTCAAGGCGGGGAGGCGGCAGCTCTCGACCCTCGCCGGGCCGACGTGCGACAGCCTGGACATCATCGCGCGCGGGGAGGACCTCCCGGAGCTCGAGCTCGGCGACATCGTCTACGCGGAGCACACCGGCGCCTACAGCGTCGCGAGCGCGACGAACTTCAACGGCATCCCGCCCGCGCGGGTCGTGATGGTGAAATGAAGCGCATCCATGGAAAGGGACCGATGAGATGAAACGCACGCACCGACTGCAGAAGAACCACTGCGAGACACCCGACTGGCTCCGGAGCAAGAAGTACCCGCACAAGTCGCGCTACCTCTCCGGGAAGAGGATCATGCCGAAGGGGATCACGGGCAGGGAGAAGCTTCCCGACCTGATGCACAACGCGTTCCTCGCCTACAACTCCGCCCGCCTGATGGAGGGGTGCCGCCTCTACACGCAGAAGATGCTCGAGCCGGACGTGACGGTCGGGATGAGCCTCGCGGGCGCCCTCACCCCGGCGGGCCTGGGCTGCTCCTGCGTCGTCCCGCTCATCAAGGCCGGGTTCGTGGACTGGATCGTCGGCACCGGGGCGAACCTGTACCACGACCTGCACTTCGCCTTCAACATGCCGCTCCATGCGGGGAGCCACCTCGTCGACGACGCCGATCTTCGCAAGAACGACGTGGTCCGCATCTACGACGTGCTCCTCGGCTACACCGACTGCCTGATGGCGACCGACGAGATCCTGCGCGGGATCCTCGTGCAGCCGGAGTTCCAGAAGGAGATGGGCACGGGCGAGCTCCACCACCTCATCGGCCGGTACGCGGCCGAGTGGGAACGCAAGTCGGGGCTCAAGGACGTCTCCGTCCTCGCCGCCGCCTACCGCTGCGGGGTCCCCGTCTATACCTCCTCGCCCGGCGATTCGACCATCGGGATGAACGTGGCGGGTGTGGAACTGCGCGGGAACAAGCTCCGCATCAACCCCTCCATCGACGTGAACGAGACGACCTCCTACGTCCTGGCGGCGAAACGCTCGGGAGGGAAGAGCGCCGTGGTGCTGATGGGCGGCGGGAGCCCGAAGAACTTCATGCTCCAGACCGAACCGCAGATCCAGGAGGTGCTCCGCATCAAGGAGGTGGGGCAGGACTACTTCTTCCAGGTGACCGACGCCAGGCCCGACACCGGCGGCCTCTCCGGCGCCACGCCCCACGAGGCGGTGAGCTGGGGCAAGGTGGACCCGCACCGCCTCCCCGACGCGGTCGTCTGCTACACCGACACGACGATCGCCCTCCCGATCCTGACGCACTATGCCCTCGCGACGCGCGCCAAACGGAAGCTCCGCCGCCTCTACGACAGGAGGGACGTCATGATGGAGGCGTTGGTGCGGGAATATTTCGCGCACAACAAGTGAGGCGGCCGGTCCGCCGTTTCCGGTCTCCCCGAAACGGCCCGGAGGGGGCGTCCCCGGGCCCGGCGGAGGGGGTCTTTCCCGCCCCGTGGCCGAGAAAAAGGCTATTGACACCCGCCGCGGGTGGGATATACTTATTTGTAATAGTAGCGACGGGCTTAGAACTCTTCGACCGCAAGGCTGAGATGTCTAAACCTTGCGGTTTTTCAGTATATGGCCTTGTCGCAGTACCGTAAAAAGGAGGCGTGATCGCCATGCCGAAGGGCAAAGTCAAATGGTTCAGCAATCAGAAGGGGTACGGATTCATCACCTCCGAGACCGGCGGTGATGTGTTCGTGCACCACACCTCGATCCAGGGCGAGGGGTACAAGAGCCTCGATGAGGGCCAGGAGGTCGAGTTCGAGGTGGAGAAAGGCCCCAAGGGGGACAAGGCGTCGCGCGTGGTCCCGCTCTAATCCTGCCATCCCGGACGGGCCCGGCGGACCGCCGGGCCCGTTTCGTCTCCGTCTTCCGCGCGCGGGAACGGTTCCAATCCGGCGCGTTTTGACTTTCCGGCGGGGTCTCCCGCCCAGGCGCTCCCTCGGTCCGCTACGGTGCCCATGTGACAGCCGCAGACAAGATACGCAACCTGGCGATCATCGCCCACATCGACCACGGCAAGACCACGCTGATAGACTCGGTCTTCCGGGCTGCCCGCGTCTTCCGCAGCAACGCCCGGGTCGAGGAGCGGGTGATGGACAACAACGAACTCGAGCGTGAGCGCGGCATCACGATCCGCGCCAAGCACTGCACGGTCGAGTGGAACGGGTACCTGATCAACATCGTGGACACCCCCGGCCACGCCGATTTCTCGGGCGAGGTGGAGCGCGTCCTCTCCATGGTGGACGGCGTGCTCTTGCTCGTGGACGCGATCGAGGGCCCGATGCCCCAGACCCGCTACGTGTTGATGCACGCCCTCCGCCTCGGCCTGCGCGTCGTGGTGATCATCAACAAGGCGGACCGCCCGCAGGCGGACACGCTCCGCGCCCTGAACAAGACGTTCGACCTGTTCGTCGAGCTCGGGGCGAGCGACGCCCAGGCGGACTTCCCGGTCCTCTACGGCTCCGGCCTGGAGGGGTGGTTCGTCCGCGACCCGGGCCTCGAGGGCCCGCGCGGGATGGAGCCCCTCTTCGAGGCGATCATCGCGCACGTGCCGTCGCCGCCGGTCGAGCGCGACGCCCCGTTCCGGATGCAGGTGAGCACGCTGGCCTGGAGCGACTATTTCGGGCGCATCGGCTGCGGGCGCGTCCTCCAGGGCGTCCACCGTCTCGGCGATCCGCTCCTCAAGACGATGACCCGTTGGACGCGTCACGACGGCTCCGGCGCGCGCGGGGAGTCGTGGGAGGTCGCCGGCGTCGAGTCCGCGGTCTCCGCGCACCTGTGGGTGACGCGCGGGCTGGAACGGTGCGAGGTCGAACAGGTCTTCGCCGGCGACATCGTCTGGCTCGCGGGCCCCGAGGAGATCTCGATCGGTGACACCTTCTCCGCCCCGGGGCTCCTGTCGCCCGCCCTCCCCCCGCTGGAGATCGCCGAACCGACCGTCTCGATGTTCGTCCTCGTCAACAGCGGCCCCCTCTCGGGGCGCGAGGGATGCGCGGTGACGATGCGCCAGATACGCGCGCGGCTCGACCGCGAGCGGCGCGTCAACGTCTCGCTCAGGGTCGAGGAGACCGGGCGCGCCGACCGGATCAAGATCTCCGGGCGCGGCGAGCTCCACCTCGCCGTTTTGATCGAGGAGATGCGGCGGGAGGGGATGGAGCTCTGCGTCACCCGCCCCGAGGTCATCACCGCGACCGACGCGGAGGGGAATCTCCAGGAGCCGATGGAGCACCTCGTCATCGAGGTGCCCGCGGAGTTCCATGGGGCCGTGCTCGAGAAGGTCGCGCGCCGCCGCGGCGAGATGACGGCGATGCAGGACAACGGCCGCGGCGTCATCCGGCTCGATTTCCGTATCCCCACCCGCGGCCTGATCGGCTACCGGGGAGAGTTTTTAACCGACACGCGCGGCCTCGGGATCCTCTCGTCCCGCTTCACCGGGTACGGGCCGTGGGCGGGGGAGATCTCCTCCCGCACCCGCGGCTCGATGATCTCGATGGACACCGGGCCGGCGACCTCCTACGCGCTGAAAAACCTCCAGGCGCGCGGGACCCTCTTCGTCGCCCCGATGGACCCGGTGTACGCGGGGATGATCGTCGGCGAGTACTCGCGTCCCGAGGATATGCCCTGCAACCCGACGAAGAAGAAGCACCTCTCCAACTGCCGCTCGGCCACGAAGGAGCTGTTCGAGGGGCTGAAGGTCCCCCGGAAACTCACGCTCGAGAGCGCCATCGAGTGGATCGCCGCCGACGAGCTGGTCGAGGTCACGCCGAAGTCAGTCCGCGTCCGCAAGGGCATTCTCGACGCCGAGCAGAGGAAGAAATCGTTCCGGAGGCTGGTCGCGACCGGAGGCTGATCCGCCCCCCGGCGCCTCCGCCCGGCCGTGCCGCGGCGCGGGCGAACGCCTCCGGGCCCGACGTCCCCCACGCCGGGCGCAGCCCCTTACGGCCGGACGCGGCGTATGGTAGCATGTCGGCGATTCCAGAGGCGCCGTTTCGCGCACGGAGGCCACGTCCCGTGGTGACGCCCGAGCTCATCGAGGAGATACGGAGAGGGTACGCGCTTCGCTGGCACGGCCCGCACGGGGTGTGCCACTGGGCGCGGGTGCGCGAGACCGCCCTCCGGCTCGCCCTCATCACCGGGGCGGACGCGGAGGTCGTCGAGCTCTTCTCCGTCTTCCACGACGCCCGGCGCGAGAACGAGGGGACGGACCCCGAGCACGGCCCCCGCGGCGCGCTGTTCGCGGCGGCGCTGCGCGGGAGGATGTACGAGCTCTCCGACGCGCAGTTCTCCCTGCTGCACGTCGCCTGCGCCGATCACACCCGGATGCTCACGCACGGCGACGTCACGGTGCAGACCTGCTGGGACGCCGACCGGCTCGACCTCGGGCGGGTGAACATCACGCCGCGCCCCGAGTACCTCTCCACCGCCGCCGCGAGGGACCCGGAGTTCATCGCCTGGGCCCATAGCCGCAGCCTCCGTTTCACGGTCCCGGAAATCGTCCACCGCGGGTGGGTTCGCGGTTGACGCCGCGCCGAAAGACCAGGTGAAGGAGGGCAGCCTGATGCGCCGTGCCGCCGCGCTGATTCTCGCGCTTCTCCTCCTGTGTGCCGCGGCGGCCTCCGCGCGCGGCGCCGAATCCTCCGCATGGGGCTTCGCCGTCCTCTCCGACCCGCACCGGCACGGGGCCGTCTGGAGGGCCGCGCTCCGCGAGGTCCGCGACCGCGCCGCCGGTTCCTTGCCGCCGTACCCGCCCGTCGAGCTGATCGCCGTTGCGGGCGATATGGATCCGGCGGCCGCCCGGTACCGCGACTTCCTCGGCGTCTTCCCGAATCCCGCGCTGCGTCCGCTCTTCCTCCCGGTGATCGGGAACCACGACGACGAGGAGGAGCGCGCGCATCTGGGCTGCGTCCGGGAGACGATCATCCCGGCGCTCCCCGGGGCGGTCAGGAGGCACCCGCGCGCCTGCGATTTCCATATCGACCACCGGAACGCGCGCCTGATCGTGATCGATGCGTACACCGAGCTCGGGCGCAAGGGCGTGATCAATGCCGCGGGCAGGGAATGGGCGGAGGCGGCGATCGCCTCGGCGCCGGCGTCGATCGACCACGTGTTCCTCTTGTTTCACGAGCCCGCCTTCCCGCGTTCCCGGCACCTCAAGAGTTCCTTCAACGCGTACCGGCGGTCGCGCGACGACTTCTGGCGGATGCTGGTCTCGCACGGCGACAGGGTGCGGGCCGTCTTCAGCGGGCACACGCACGCCTATTCGCGGATGCGGGTCCTCGACCCCGCGGGGGCGGCGGCGAACGACCCCTCCCGCTTCCCCGAGGAGGAGGGCGGCGTCTGGCAGGTCTCCTGCGGCGCGGTCGGCCCGGGGACGGTCCGCACAATCGTGGAGGTACGGGTGGAGGGGACGACCGTGGCGGCGCGGGCGCTGCAGGCCGGGTGGCTGCGGTACGGGCGCTACGCGGTCAAGGACCGCTGGACGCTGCACGAATAGGGAAGGCCCGGCCCGGCGTCAAATGTTCCCCGGCGCTCTGAGGTGCGCGACGGCTTGCGTCTCCGCGGATCCGCGCCGGCACAGAGGGGGATCACCGTGGAGAACGCGCCGGAACGGAAAGAGCCTGAATCCCCGGCTGCACGCAGATGGACACGGGGGTAGCGCGGCGGCACCGGGGGGGCGCGCGCCTGGAATAGGCTCGTGTCCTGACGTTTCCCGTCGTATTGGCTGGCGGGTTCGCGATATACTGTCGGCGTCGCATGGAAAAGAAACCGACACGTCCCCTCGCCGTCTGTCTCCTGAGCGGAGGAATGGACAGCTGCGTGGCGGTCGCGATGGCGGCCCGGCGGTACGATCTCGCCTGCCTCCACCTGGACTACGGCCAGCTGACCGAACCGCGCGAGCACAAGGCGTTCCACGATATCGCCGACTTCTACCGCGTTCCCGCCGCCCGGCGCCTCGTCCTCCGCGCCGACCATTTCGCGCGGATCGGCGGATCCAGTCTGACCGACCGCTCGATGCCCATACCCGAGGCGGACCTCTCGCGCCGGGGGGTCCCCTCGACCTACGTGCCGTTCAGGAACGCCACCATCCTGGCGATGGCCGTCTCCTGGGCCGAGGTGATCGGGGCGAAGCGGATCTTCATCGGCGCGCTCGAGGAGGACGGCTCGGGCTACCCGGACTGCCGCGGCGTGTTCATCGAGGCGTTCAACAGGGCCGCCGCGCTGGGGACCAGGCGCGGGGCGGGGATCAGGGTCGTGGCGCCCCTCCTGCGCGCGACCAAGGCGGACGTGGTGCGACGGGGGGTGCGTCTCGGCGCGCCGTTCTACCTCACCTGGTCCTGCTACGCGAGCAACGGCCCCGAGGCGTGCGGGGTATGCGACAGCTGCGCCCTCCGGCTGCGGGGTTTTCGTGAGGCCGGCGTACCCGACCCCATCCCCTCAAGATCCCATTGACGGCGGTCGGCCGCGGAACGGGGTATGGCCGGCGTGTCCGCCCCGGGGACCGATACGCCGTGCAGCCGCGCGACGCAACGCCTTTCGCGCCCCGGGAGGCCCGCCCCTTCCGCCGTCCCCCTTTTAACCCCCTCCGCCGCGGGCGAGGGGAACGGATGCGCCCGACCGTCTCTGAGGCGGGGGGAACCCTGCTATACTATCCGTCGGAAACCCATGCGAAAGGACGGTGCACCATGGCGGTCAGCCCACTCGCGGGCAAAAAGGTCTCCAGGGAACTCTTGATCGACGTCGCCGCGCTCGAAAAGGGGTACTACGAGAACAGGCCCGACCCGGGCGACCCGGGCACGCTCGTGAGCTTCGGGACGAGCGGCCACCGCGGGCACACGCATGATCGCACCTTCACCGAGGCGCACATCCTCGCCGTGACGCAGGCGGTCTGCGACTACCGCCGCCGCCACCGCATCGCCGGCCCTCTCTTCCTCGGGAGGGACACGCATGCCCTCTCCGCGCCGGCCCAGCGCACGGCGCTCGAGGTGCTCGCCGCCAACGGCGTCGAGACGTACATCCAGGTCGGCGACGGATTCACCCCCACCCCCGTGATCTCGTGGGCCATCCTCACGCACAACCGCCTCAATCCCCGCTCCGTCTCCGACGGGATTGTGCTCACCCCTTCGCACAACCCCCCGGCGGACGGAGGGATCAAATACAACCCGCCGACCGCGGGCCCCGCCGACACGGAGACGACCGCGTGGATACAGAACCGCGCCAACGAGCTCCTCAAGGAACACAACCGGGGGGTGCGACGCATGTCGCACCAGGCGGCGCTGAAGGCGTCCACGACCCGCGCACACGACTACGCGGGGCCGTACATCGACGACCTGGCGTCGGTGCTCGACCTCGACGCGGTGCGCGCCTCGGGGATCGGGATCGGCGTGGACCCGCTCGGCGGGGCGTCGGTGCGCTACTGGAACCCGATCGCTGAGCGCTACGGGCTCGACCTCACGGTGGTGAACCCCGCCGTCGACCCGACGTTCGCCTTCATGACTGCCGACCACGACGGGAAGATCCGGATGGACTGCTCGAGCCCCTACGCGATGGCGGGACTCGTGGGGCTGAAGGACCGGTATCGGGTCGCCTTCGGCACCGACCCCGACACCGACCGGCACGGCATCGTCACCCCCGCCGCGGGGTTGATGAACCCAAACCAGTATCTCGCCGTCGCCATCGGCTACCTGCTCGCCCATCGGCCGCGATGGTCCCCGCGCGCGGCGGTGGGGAAGACGCTCGTTTCGAGCAGCATGATCGACCGCGTCGTGGCGTCGCGGGGCCGCACCCTCTGCGAGGTGCCCGTCGGCTTCAAGTACCTCGCGCCGGGCCTCTTCGACGGCTCGTTCTGCTTCGGCGGGGAGGAGAGCGCAGGGGCGAGCTTCCTGCGCTTCGACGGCACGGTCTGGACCACCGACAAGGACGGGATGCTGCTGGGGCTCCTCGCGGCGGAGATCGCCGCCGTCACCGGGAAGGATCCGGGGGAGCAGTACGCCGGGCTCGAGCGGGAGTTCGGGCCGCACTACTACGCCCGGATCGACGCGCCGGCGACAAGCGAGGAGAAGAAGCGGCTGAAATCGCTCTCCCCGGAGAACGTCCGGGCGAAGGAGATGGCGGGCGACCCGATCGTCGCGAAGCTGACGCGCGCCCCGGGAAACGGCGAGCCGGTGGGGGGACTGAAGGTGGTCAGCGCGGGCGGCTGGTTCGCCGCGAGGCCCTCCGGCACCGAGGATATCTACAAGATCTACGCGGAGAGTTTCAAAAGCCCAAAACACCTCGAAGCGATCATCGCCGAGGCCCGCGAAATCGTCTCCAGAGCCATCCATTCGTAGACGTTGTATACAACAGCCACGGCGTGAATCAGTTGTGCCTTTAGTCGTCCCTCTAGGCGATGGGGGTGTCCTCCCGGAACCATCCCGAGAGGTCCCGGCGCATCTGTTGCCACGACGAGGAGCGGAACCGTTGCCCCGCTTTCCTGATGAACAACTTCTCCCGGCCCTCCCACGATCGCGCAACTGTTCAAATGCCGATGCAGATGGGGATCTTCTTCAAATGGATCAAGCAGAACCTCCGCATCAAGGTGTTCTACGGAACGTCCCTGACCGCGGTGAAGACCAGGATATGGAGCGCCATCTCCGTCTATGTGCCGATCGCCATCGGCAAGAAGTGGCTCAACCTCGACAAGGATCTCTACACGATCCTGCAGGTTCTGGGCCAGACCCTTTTCGAGATCCCCCCTCTGCTGCAGGTAGTCACGGAATCCGAACAGAAGCTGCCAGAGGCCAATGTCGATGACCGGTTGACGCTGTTCACGTTATACCCGGACAGCAGTGATGGGACATCAGTGCTCAATAGGGACGATTAAAGGCATAACTATCTGTCGGGGTGATGGTTAGATACAACGTCTACGGTCGAGTGTTTTTTCGGCATCTCGGCGTGGACGCCCAGGGAGAGCCCCTGGGCGAGCACCTGTCGCGTGACCTCGTCCCAGAGTTTTGCCACCGACTCGACGTTCTGTTGCGGGTTCATCCGCTGCCAGCCCCTCAGTTCGTTGTCGACGATCCCCGGCAGCGTGATGACGGGCCGGGCGAATCCGCGTCGGTCCCCTTCGCGGTACGGTCTGCAGGGGAAGTAGCTGAAGATCCGCCCGTACGGTTTCTCCCATGTCGCCCCGGTGTAGAGCCGGTAGGAGCAGCCGGGCTGCCCGTTCACCGCGAGGTCGTGCGCGATCGGGTGCAGGGTCACGTCGAAATACTCCGGAGGGACCTTCCCCTTGAGCGTCTCGGCGTAGTCGACGGTGGCGTACGGCGTCCAGCCGTCCACGACGAAGACGGTGTCGAGGACGAATTTCGAGCCGCCCCGGTTCGAGCCGAAGAGGATCACCGAGCCGTTCCGCATGGACTGGAGTTCGGTCGGCCTGCCCCGCTTGTCGTTCTGCTTGCAGTTGCCGAAGAGGAACGGCCCGCCGAAGACGAACGGGTCGGTGTTCTGGTACGGCGGCGAGGCCTTCTGGAACTCCCCCAGGACGGGGCGGAACAGAAAACGGGGCTCGTCCTGCGCGGGTTTCTCGAATTTCCTCACGAGCAGAGACGGCGGTTCCCACTCGGCCCAGAAGACCGCCTCGCCCGCGGACGGTTTCGCGCCGGGGGAGGCGAGGAACACCGCGCGCTGGAGCAGAAACTTCCTGCGGTGGTAGCCGCGGTTCCAGGTGCGCTGCGTCGGCGTGTCCGGCTCGTGCTCGTCGCCCGGGTGGTGGAACTGCACGAAGCAGAGCGCGTCCTCAGAAGGCGCCGCGTCGAGCGCCGCGGCCTGGACGGCGAAGACGGCGGCGAGGGCGATCGTGCGTACGCGCGCGACGGGCATCATCATGGCGGCTCCTTCCGTTGTGCGTTCGACTGCAAATCCCTTCCCGAGCGTCTATGGAGGGTGGCGCGGGCTTGTCCGAGGACAGGCGCGCCCCGTCCGCCGCGATCCCTCCCCGCCGCGAGGCAAAACTGCCGCGGACCGCGCGGGCGTGCACCGAAAGGCACCGCCCATGCCGCGGCGATCTCCACGCGCACCCTCAGAGATGGTAGCATCTGTTCCCGCGACGATCGAGCCCCGCGGCACGCGCAAGGCCGGCGGTGTGGCGGCGGCGCGCCGCGTGGTGTACAATCGTGTATGAGACGAATGTCGACGGAGGGGCGCAATGAGCCTGACTGCGTATCTGGTGTGCATCCTTTCGCCGCTGGCGCGGTGGATTGCGGCGCTGGAGGGGGGCGACCTGGAGTGGGCGGTGCGCGCGGGGGGGCTCTACAACGACGCGGGAACCTGTATCGCCGCCAACGCCGACGGGGGTCTCTGGACGGCGGGACGCTTCGAGAAGGACGCTGTCTTCGGCGCGGACGACGAGAACAGGACGACGCTCGCCTCCGCGGGGGAATGGGACCTCTTCGTCGCCCGCTATAATTCAGGCGGCACGCCGGCGTGGGTGAAAAGCGCGGGAGGGAACTATACGGAAGGGGCGGGCGGGATCGCGGCGTGCGACGATGAGTCGGTCGTCGTGACCGGCGCGTTCGGGTGGGGGAGGGACAGCACGGCCGTGTTCGGTTGGGGCACGGACAGCGAGGTCACGCTCACGTCGGCCGGTTCCATCGACCTTTTCGTCGCCCGCTACGACGGGAACGGCGCGCTGAAGTGGGCCAAGAGCGCCGGGGGCGACTACGCGGACGCGGGCACGGCGGTCGCCGCGCTGGCGGACGGCTCGGTCGTGGTGACGGGGATCTTCTGGGACAAGGCCGTTTTCGGGCGCGGCGAGTCCACGCAGGTCGAGCTCACGTCGGCGGGCTTTTCCGACATCTTCGTCGCCTGTTACACCGCGGGCGGCGGGCTGAAGTGGGCGAAACGAGCGGGCGGACCGGGCTGGGACGAGGGCCTGGGCGTCGCCGCCCTGGCAAACGGCTCGGTCGCCGTGACGGGACGGTTCGGAGGGGAGGCCGTGTTCGGGACGGGCGAGGGAAAGGCGACCACGCTTGTCCCGGCGGGCAACAGCGATATCTTTGTCGCCTGCTACGAAAAGACCGGCATGCTGAAATGGGCGAAACCGGCCGGCGGCCAGGGCGACGACGCCGGGCTCGCCGTCGCCGCGTGCGCCGGGGGCGGGGCACTGGTCACGGGGCTCTTCGAGGGACGCGCGACGTTCAGCGCCCCGGAGACGGGCGTGACCACGCTCGAGTCGGCGGGCGGCAGCGACATCTTCATCGCCCGCTACGAGGCGACCGGCGGGCTGGAGTGGGCGCGGCGCGCGGGTGGTGTGGGCGCCGACGAGGGGGCCGGCATCGCCGCCGTCGGCCGGACCAGCCGCGTGGCGGGGGCGGCCGGCGGCCCGGCGATTGTCACGGGTCGGTTTTCCGGCCGCGCCGACTTCGGTCTCGGGGAACCCGGGGCGGTGGAGCTCGTCTCGGCGGGCGGCAGCGACGTCTTCGTCGCACGCTACGACGCAAACGGCGACCTGGAGTGGGCGCGGCGCGCGGGGGGAAAGGGCGCGGACGAGGGCCTCGGCATCGCCGCAGCCGGGGAAACCGGCATCCTCGTGACCGGCCGGTTCGCCGGACTCTCCATCTTCGGCCCCGGCGAGGAGGAGGAGAGTCCGCTCGAGTCGGCGGGCGCCGACGACCTCTTCATCGCCCGGTATGCCGCTTCGCAGGCCGGCCCCACGCCGATCCCCACGGCGCAGGTCAGCGTGAACGGCGAGTCGTTCTCCCCGGGCCAGCCGCTCAGGGCCGTCTTCAAGTCGAACAAGGCGATAGAGCGGCCGTTCACGGCGTTCGCCGTCGTCATACTGCCGGACGGAACGATGCTCGACGCGAAAACGCTGACGATCGATCTCCAGCCGGTGGCCTCGAACATCCCGCGCCTCGACGCGGGGTTCGAGACGACCATCCTCGAGGGATTGATCCCCCCCGGCGTCCCCCTCGGCGCGTACGAGATCGTCGGCCTCTTCTTCGATCCCGCAAAGCGGATCGAGGGGCGTACGGATGCGTTCCTCGACGCGGGCGCGCGGTTCAAGCTGTTCCCGCACTGACGCCGGTGACGGCCTCGTCGTATGTTCCGGACCCGCCCGGCGCAGCCGCCGGGGCGGGGGTCGGTTTCCGACGGGAGCGGGAGTCCGGATGCCTGCGCCGCGCGGGACACGGCGCGGCGCCGGGGAGGGGGACGATGCCGAAGAATGAAGAGGCGATGCGGCGGATGGACGAGGCCGCGTCCGCGGCGCACGAGGAGCTGGCGCGGAATCTCGAGGCGTGGTCCGCGCGGGATCTGGCCGCCTGGTGGGCGAACTGGTATCTCAAGGCGGGGCACAAACGACTCGGGCGGATCCTCGTGGCGATCCAGAAGAGGTCCGCGTAGATCGATCGCGGGAGACGGTGGATCGCTCCGGCGCATGCCGGGCGGCGGCCCCGGGAATCGCCTCCGAACCCTTCCTCGCGCCGGAATACCCCTGACGGTCGGCGGCGCAGCGCCTGACCGCAATCCCCGAACCGTGGGCATCGCGCGGAGGATATGCTATACTCGCCACGCAGGCGGCAACTGAACCGGCGGGGCGATGGCATTCCTGAAACAGTACGCGTTCACGATACTCAGCGTCCTTTGCGCGGTGATCATCCTGGGGGTGGAGGAGATCGGCGGCTTCTGTCTGTTCGCCCCCTCGGACCGGCTGTACCTGGATATCGTCATCTCGGCGCTGATCATCGGCGAGGGGGTCCTGCTCGACGACGCCATGCGCCGGCTCGCCAGGGAGCGGATGCTGAAGGAGGTGCTTCGGTCGGTGAACGAGACGCTCGCGAAGGAGCGCGGGGAGCTCGAGGAGTCGCTGGAGCGGATCCGCCTGCTGAGCGGCCTGCTTCCGATCTGCTCGTCGTGCAAGAGGATACGGGACGACGAGGGGAGCTGGCGGCAGATCGAGGAGTACATCGGCGCGCACTCCGAGGCGACGTTCACGCACGGCATCTGCCCGGAGTGCGCGCGCAGGCTGTACCCGCGTTCTTTTGAGGACGATATCGCGTAGAGGCCGATGGGGCCGGCCCCCCGCGCGCATACCCCGGGGGGATGCGGTCAGGCCAGCACAACCGGCGGCGCCGGAGGAAGGAGGCCTCGATACGTCCTGAAGTCTCGTCCTCTCCGCACGGGCGTGGCATCCACAAGGAGGCTCGCGATGGACCTGTTGACGCTGGTGATCACGCTGGTCGTCGTAGGGGTGGTGCTCTGGCTGGTGAACACCTACGTGCCGATGGAGGCCAGGATCAAAAAGATCGTGAACATCGTGGTGCTCGTCGTGGTGGTGCTCTGGCTCTTGCGCGTCTTCGGCGTGCTGGATTCGGGGCAGAACATCCGCATCGGGAACTAGGGGCCGCATCCCCCGATCCCCGCAGGGCGCGCCCCGTCGCCGGCCGCCACCGCCGCAACGAATGTACGGCGGAGAGTGCCCGGCTCGTGTGATCGCCGCGCCGCCTCCCTGCCGTGACCGTCCCGGCGCATGCCGCCCGGGCGAAGATGCGGCGTCGTCGCCGGCCTGAACGAGGGGGGCGGTTCTTCGGTTCGCGGCCCCGTCGCCGTCCCCGCGCCGCTTCCGTTCCGGCGTCCATCGGTCGTCTGCGCCGCGCCCCTCCCGGGCCCGGGTTCGCCGCAGCCGGCGGCGTCCGGGATCCGTTTCGTGCGCCCGTATCTTCGCTTCGGTCTGGCGCGGCACAAGGCCCGTGATCCGCCGCCCCGTGCCGGGTGCGACGCGCGGCCGTTTGCCCGTGGCGTCGGAGGAGGGCGGGAGAGGCATCGGGATCGGATCGCCGCGGGCGCACAGTGCGGAGCGCATATGAGGAAACGGGTCATCCTGCTCGGTTTCTACCCGAGCGACAAGGACGCCGGCGAGGCGCTGCGGCAACTTCGCCGCGCTCGGTTCAGGCGCTCGTGGGCCATCCACAAGCCGGTCGACGGGCGCATCCGCGTCGACGGCGGTCCCCTGCGGTACGACCCGGTGCGAACGGTCGTCGGCGGCCTGCTGTGCGCGACAGTCGCCGTGGCGGTGGCGATGCGTCCGCCGTGGATGTTCGGCGCGGAGGCGGACTGGCTCGTGCGGGGGGCGTCGGCGCTGGCCGGGGGGCTGCTCGGCTGGTTCGTCCTCCGAACGATCGGGGTCGTCCGCGGCGGACGGTTTGCGGCGGAACACGCCCGCTGGCTCACGGCAGGCGAGAGCGTCGTCGTCGTCCAAAAGTCCCCGGAGGAGGTTTGCCGGGCGATCCTCCTGCTCAGGAACTCCGGGGAGGGCCATCCCTCCGTCTTCACCATCCGCGAACGTCCCGACATCCCGGCCGCCGAGGAGCCGGTCCGCACCGAACCGCTCTCCTCCACGCGGCTTCAACGATACGCCCGGCGCCTCGCGTCATCGCACCGGGTCGGCGCGGATGTCAGGCGCAAGGAACCCCTCCTGCGGCAGCTCGACCGCTGCGAGGAGACGATCGAGCGCGTGCGCCGCAGACTCGCCGAGGCCTCGCGGATGGAGCAGGAGATCTCCGCCACGGCGGAGTGGATCCTCGACAACGCCTACATCATCCAGGGGCAGATCGACGATGTCCGGCGGCACCTGCCGAAAAGGTTCTACCGCGAGCTGCCGGTCCTGGCCTCCGAGCCCGGCAGCGGCGAACCGAGGCTCTACCATCTCGCCGTTGGGCTGGTCCGGCATGCCGACCACCGCCTCGACCGCGCCGGCATCGAGGAGTTTCTGTCCGCGTACCAGTCGATCGTTTCGCTGACGATGGGCGAGCTCTGGGCGGCGCCGCTGATGCTGCGCATCGCCCTGCTGGACGCCCTGCGGCGGATGGCCGGGCAGATCGACCGGCGGCTGCACGAGGAGGAGCGCGCCGACTTCTGGGCCAACCGTTTGCTCACCGCGGCGCGGCGCGATCCCGGCCGGATGTTCGCCATCCTTGCCGAGCTGGCGCGCGAGATGCCGGAACCGAGCGCCCATTTCGCCTTCCAGCTCACCGGCCCGCTCTACGATGCGGAGGAGGCACTGGTCCCCGTCCGAAGCTGGCTGGAGCGGACGCGGGGCACAAGCCTCGCGGAGATCGTCGCCCAGGAGGACTCCCGGCAGGCGGTCGAGCAGATCTCCATCGGCAACGCGATCACGAGCCTGCGGCAGCTCTCGAGGATGGACTGGCGCGAGATCTTCGAGCGTCAGAGCCGGGTGGAGGCGCTGCTGCGCAACGACCCGGCGGACGTCTACCGCCGGATGGAGTTCGCCACCAGGGACCGGTACCGGCACGCGGTCGAGGAACTGTCCCGCGCATCGAACATACCGGAGGAGGATGCCGCCCGGGCCGCCGTGGAGGCGGCCGGGGAATGGCGGGAACGCGGAGGGGACGATCCGCGGTTCGGGCACATCGGCTACCATCTGATCGACGAGGGCCGCCCCGCGCTCGCCAGCCGGCTGCGGGGCCGCGAGAGGATCCGACACCGGGCGCTGCAGTGGGCCTTCCGACGCCACACGGCGGTCTACCTGTCGGCCATAGGGGCGGCGACCGCCCTGATCGCCGGCGCGGTCCTCGCCTGCGGCATCCGGTCCGCCGGCTGGGCGGGATCGGCCGCGGCGCTCCTCGCCCTTCTCCCGGCAAGCGAGCTCGCCGTCCAGACGATCAACTATCTCCTGACCCGTCTGGTGCCGCCCCGGACGTTGCCGAGGATGTCGTTCGAGAAGGAGGGGATCCCCGACGAGTTCCGCACGCTGGTCGTCATACCGATGCTGTTCCTGAACCGCCGGACCATCCGCGACGAGCTCTACAAGCTGGAGGTCCGCTACTGCGCCAATCCGGAATCGAATCTGCTCTTCGCCCTCTTCGGCGATCTGCCCGACGCGGAGGCGCAGCGGATGGAGACGGACGCCGCCCTGCTGCGCCAGGCGGAGGAGGGGATCGCCGCCCTCGACAGGCGCTACGGCCCGGGACGGTTCTATCTCCTCTACCGCGAGCGCGAGTGGGTCGAAACCGAGAGGCGGTTCATAGGCTGGGAGCGCAAGCGGGGAAAGCTGGAGGAGCTGAACCGGCTCCTGAGCGGCGCCCCGGCCCGCGGCGGCCGGAGAATCGTCTACGCGGGCGATCCGGAGAAGCTCGCCGACATCCGCTACGTGATCACGCTCGACAGCGACACGCAGCTCCCGCGCGGCGCGGCCCGGCGGATGATCGAGACGATGGCCCACCCGCTGAACCAACCTCGCCTGGCTCCGGACGGCCGGCTGGTCATGGGCGGCTGTGCCATCATCCAGCCCCGCGTGAGCATCTCGCTGCCCAGCGCGATGGCGACCCCGTTCAGCCGCCTGTACACCGATCCGGTCGGCACTGACCCGTACACGAGGGCGGTCTCGGACGTCTACCAGGATCTGGCGGGCGAGGCCTCCTACCTCGGCAAGGGGATCTACGACCCGAAAATCTTCCACCGCGTCCTCTCGAAACGGTTTCCCGAGCAACTGCTGCTCAGCCACGACCTGATCGAAGGCGCGCACGTGGGGGTGGGGCTCGCGAGCGACATCGAACTCTACGAGGAGTTCCCGCCGGACTACCTCTCCTACATGCGCCGGCAGTGCCGCTGGATCTGCGGCGACTGGCAGATCGCCGACTGGTGTCTGCCCCGCGTGCCGGCGGCGGACGGGAAACGCGTTCCCAATCCGCTCTCGGCGCTGAACCGGTGGAAGATATTCGACAACCTCAGGCGCTCGCTGGTCCCGCCCGCCTCCGCCGCCTTTCTCGTCGGCGCCTGGTTTCTCTCCCCGGCGCTGGGCGCCGCCTCCGGCGTCATCGTTGCCCTGCGGGCGTTCTTCCCCCCCCTCTCTCAGTTTTTCACCTGGGCGACGACGAGGCCGGCGTCGCGCCGGCTCGCCTGGGGCGAGCTGCGGCACGGTTTCCTCCGGTCGATCGCGGAGACCGCCCTCATCCCGCACCAGGCCGTCCTGGCCGCGGACGCGATCGCGCGGGTCTGGTACCGCCGCCTGGTCAGCAGGCGCAGGCTGCTCGAGTGGACGCCGGCGCAGATCGCCAAATGGAAGAGCAGGGGCCGCGCCCCCGCGTTCGTGGCGCGCGTGAGCTTCATCAGCCTGTTCGCGCTCGGCATCGCGGCCGCCGTGTACCGGCTCTGTCCGGCCGCGTTGCCGTGCGCGGCGCCGTTCCTGGCCCTGTGGCTGGCCAGTCCGCTGATCGTCTGGCGGCTCTGCGCCAGGCCCCGGTGGAAGCCGATGCGCACACTGCTTTCACGGGACGATCTTTCGATGCTCCGGGGCGTCGCCCGGCAGTCGTGGCGCTTCTTCGACGACTTCGTCGGCCCCGAATCGAACTGGCTTCCCCCGGACAACTACCAGATCTCCCACCAGAACGTTCTCGCCCCGCGCACGAGCCCGACGAACGTGGGCCTGTGGCTGCTGAGCGCCCTCGCCGCCCGCGATTTCGGCTATCTCACCGGGGAGGAGGTCCTCCGGCGCCTGGAGGGGACGTTCGAGACGCTCGAAACGCTCGACCGGTACGAGGGGCACCTGTTCAACTGGTACGACCTGAAGACGCGGATACCGTTCAAGCCGCGCTACGTATCGATGGTGGATAGCGGAAATCTGCTCGGCTGCCTCTGGACCCTGGAGAACGGCATCGGCGATCTGACGGACGGCCCGCTGATCGGCCCGCAGGCCGTCCGCGGGCTGCACGACACGCTCCGGATTCTGCGCGGTGTGCTTGCCCGTCCGCCCCGCGACGAGGCGCTCCTGGAGGCGATGGAGACGCTCGAGCGGCTGTTCGCCGATCCGCCGGAGCGGCTCGACCGGCTCATCCGCCGGATCCGCGAGGCCGCGGCGCCGGCGGGGGTTGTCGCCTCGATCCTGCGGCGGGAGGTGGAGAGGGACGGCGGGCCGTCTCACTGGGCGGAGGCGCTCGAGCGGCAGGTCGCGGAATGGGGCGCGTGCATCGACCGCTACCTGGCGTGGGCGGAGGAGCCGCCCGCAGGGTTCGAACCGCTTCTGAACCGGCTCGAGCCGGAGAGCCGGGACGCGTTTTGGAGGTCGATGCGCGAGGCACCCTCGGCGCGAACAATCGCCTCCGGCGCCGTTCACGCGTGCCAGATCGTCCTCGCTGCGCAGGGAGAGACCGGCAGGGGCCCCGCATCGCCGGGGGAGGGGATCGACCGGTTCGCCGGAGCCGTGTCGCGGGCCCGCGGTCCGGCGGAGGAACTCTGCAGGCGGGCGGACGAACTCCGCCGGCGCATCAGGAAGCTGGGCGGCGCGATGCGGATGCGGTTCCTCTACGACACCGACCGGCGGCTGTTCAGCATCGGCTACAACGCCGACGCCCAGAAGCGCGACTCCTCGTACTACGATCTGTTCGCCAGCGAGGCGCGGCTGGGAAGTTTCGTCTCGATCGCGCGCGGCGACGTCCCGCCGGTCCACTGGCTGGCGATGGCCAGGCCGTTCGGCTCGATCGGGAACCGCCGGGTGCTGTTGAGCTGGGGCGGCACGATGTTCGAGTACCTCATGCCGCTGTTGGTGCAGCGCCTGTATCCCCATTCCCTGCTGGAGATGGCCTGCCGCGAGGCGGTCGGCGCACAGATGGAGTACGGGCGCCGGCGGGGCGTGCCGTGGGGGATCTCGGAGTCGGCCTACAGCGACCTGGACGCGAACAAGACGTACCAGTACCAGGCCTTCGGCGTGCCGGGGACAGGGCTGAAGCGGGGGCTCGAGGACGACCTGGTCGTGGCCCCGTACGCCACGCTGCTGGCGCTGCTGGTGGAGCCGGCGGCGGCGGTGCGCAACCTGAAACGGCTCGCGAGGCTCGGGCTCCGCGGCGCCTACGGATTCTTCGAGGCAATCGACTTCGGCCGGCAGCGCCTCCGGGAGGGGGGGGACGGGGTGATCGTGCGCGCCTATATGGCGCACCACCAGGCGATGGGGTTCCTCGCGGTCGACAACCTCGTCAACGACTTCGCGATGCAGCGGCGCTTCCACGCGGACCCGAGGGTCAGGGCGACCGAGTCGCTCCTGTACGAGCGCATCCCGGTCGCGCCCCCGCTCTACCAGGTGCCGATGCGCGAGCGGGCGGCCTCCCGCGCGATGCCCGCCGGGATCGCGCCGTCGGTCGGCAGGTTCGAGACGCCGCACACCGCCACCCCCAAGACACAGATCTTCGGCAACGGCCGCTACTCCCTGATGGTGACCGGCGCCGGCGGGGGCTACAGCCGCTGGCGTGAGTTCGATCTCACCCGCTGGCGGGCCGATCCCACCTGCGACGAATGGGGCTCCTTCTGCTACCTCCGCGATGCGCGGAGCGGGCGAATCTGGTGCAACACCTACCATCCGGTCCGCGTCGAACCGGAGTCGTACGCGGCGATCTTCGCCGTGGATCGCGCCGAGTTCCGCCGTTCAGACAACGATATCGACACCGAAACCGAGATCGCGGTGTCGCCCGAGGACGACGCGGAGATCCGCCGCATCACCCTGATCAATCGCTCCGCGCAGAGGAAGACGATCGAGCTGACCAGCTACATCGAGCTCGCCCTCGCCCCGCATGGCGCGGACCGCCAGCACCCCGCCTTCAGCTCGATCTTCGTCTGCACCGAGTCGATCGAGAAGCACGATGCGCTGCTCGCGTTCCGGCGCCCGCGGGGCCCGCAGGATTCACCGGTCTACGCGGCGCACCGCATCACGGTCGAGGGGAAGACGGCCGGCGCGCCGCAGTTCGAAACGGACCGGGAGCGTTTCGTCGGGCGTTGCCGCACCGTCCGCCTCCCGGCGGCCCTGGCCGGCGCGCTGTCGGGGACCGCCGGGCATGTCCTCGACCCGATATTCAGCCTGCGCCGCACGGTGGTGCTGGAGCCCGGGCGGCGGGTCCGTGTTTCCCTCGTCCTCTGCGCCGCGGAGACGCGCAAGGATGCCCTGGCCATGGTCGAGAAGTACGGCGATCCCAAAGCGATCGCCCGCCAGTTCGATCTCGCATGGACGTACGCCCAGGTCGAGCTCCGCCGCCTGCGCATCGAGCCGGACGAGGCCCGCCGCTTTCAGCAGCTGGCCGGCGCCATCCTGTACCCCGGCCCCGCGCTCCGCCCGGCCGGGGACCGCCTTCGGCAGAACCGGCTGGGCCAGGCGCGCCTGTGGCCGCACGGGATCTCGGGCGACCTCCCGATCGCCGCGGTCAGCATCGGGGAGCCGGAGGATATCAGCCTCGTGCGCCAGATGCTCCAGGCGCACGCCTACTGGCGCCTCCAGGGTCTGAAGGCGGACCTGGTCATACTCAACGAGGAGTCCGGCGGCTACGAGCGGCCGCTGCAGGAGCAGCTGAAGCGGCTCGTGGACGCGCATTCGATGCACACCGGCGTCGACGAGCCGGGCGGGATCTTCCTCCGCAGCGCCGAGCAGCTCGCCCCCGAGGACCTGACGCTGATCCTCTCCGTCGCGCGCGTGGCCCTGGTGGCCGCCCGCGGCCCCCTCGCCCGGCAGCTCGGCGCCCCGGTGAAGGCGGGGGAGCTCCCCGATCCGCTGCCCACGCATTCCATCCCCGAGGAGCCGTCCGCCCCGCTGCCGTTCCTGGAGCTCCCGTACTTCAACGGCCTGGGCGGGTTCACCCGCGACGGGCGGGAGTACGCGATCTACCTCGGCCCCGGCGCCTGCACGCCGGCGCCGTGGGTAAACGTGATCGCCAACCCCCGCTTCGGCGTTCTGGTCAGCGAGTCGGGCTCGGCCTTCTCCTGGTACGGCAACAGCCAGCAGAACCGGCTGACCGGCTGGTCCAACGACCCGGTCTCCGACACGCCGTCCGACGCGATCTACATCCGCGACGAGGAGACGGGGAGGTACTGGACTCCCACCCCCCTTCCGATCCGGGAGGGGGACGCCTACCGCGCGCGGCACGGGACGGGCTACACCGTTTTCGAACACAACAGCCACGCCATCCAGCAGGAGCTTCTCGTCTTCGTGCCGATGGACGACGCCGGCGGAGAGCCGATCCGCGTGCAGCGGCTCCGGCTGCGCAACGACTCGTCGCGCCCGCGCCGGCTGTCGATCACCCTGTACGTCGAATGGACCCTCGGCGAGCACAGGGAGGACAGCCAGGTGCACGTCGTCAGCCGGTGGGACGGCGAGACGCGGACGATGCTGGCCTGCAACCGGTACCATCCTGTCTACGGGGAACGGATCGCCTTCGCCACGACCGGCCCCGAGCCGCAGAGCCACACCGCCGACCGCACAGGTTTCCTCGGGCGCAACGGGACGATGGCCGCGCCCGCCGCGATGAAGCGAGTCCGCCTGGCGGGCCGGGTCTGGCCGGGGCTGGACCCGTGCGCGGTCGTGCAGACGACGGTGCATCTGCAGCCGGGGGACGGCGCGGAGGTGATCTGCCTCCTCGGGCAGGCGGAGTCGATCGAGGAGGTCGACCGGCTGGTCATGAAGTACCGCGATCCGGCCGAGGTGGAGGAAGCCCTCCGGCGCACGATCGGCTGGTGGGACCGGCTGGTGGGGGCGGTCCAGGTGCGCACCCCGGAAGGGGCGGCGGACATCCTGTTGAACCGCTGGCTGCCGTACCAGGTGCTGAGCTCGAGGATCTGGGGGCGGACGGGATTCTACCAGTCGAGCGGGGCGTTCGGCTTCCGCGACCAGCTCCAGGACGCACTGGCGCTGCTTCACGCGGACCCCTCGCTCGCCAGGCGGCACCTGCTCGTCGCGGCGGGGCGCCAGTTCGTCGAGGGGGATGTGCAGCACTGGTGGCAGCCGGCGTCCGGCGCCGGCATGCGGACACGCTGCTCCGACGACCTGCTCTGGCTCCCGTACGCGACCGCCCGTTACGTGCGCGTCACGGGGGACGCGGGAATCCTGAACGAGCGCGTCCCGTTCATCGAGGACCGGCCGCTTGCCCCGAACGAGCAGGAGATCTTCACGACCCCGCGCGAGTCGTTGGACAGCGCCACGCTCTACGAGCATTGCCGCCGCGCGATTGACCGCGCGACGACGGCGGGGCCCCACCGGCTGCCCCTGATCGGCGGCGGCGACTGGAACGACGGGATGAACCTGGTGGGGGCCGGCGGGAGCGGGGAGAGCGTCTGGCTGGCATGGTTTCTCGCGACGGTGCTGGACCGGTTCGCCGAAACGGCCGCGCTGCACGGCAGGCCGGAGGACGCCTCCGCGTACCGCGGGAGGGTCAGGGCGCTCGCGGAGGCGGTCGAGCGGCACGGCTGGGACGGCGCCTGGTACCTGAGGGCCTTCTACGACGACGGCGCGCCGCTCGGGTCGGCGGCGGACGAGGAGGCCCGCATCGACTCCTTGTCCCAGTCGTGGGCGGTGCTGAGCGGCGCGGCCGACCCGGCGCGGGCGGCGCGGGCGCTCGAGTCGGCGCTGGCGCGCCTGGTGCTCGAGAAGGAGAAGATGGTGCTGCTGCTCGCCCCGCCGTTCGACAGGACGGAGAGGAACCCGGGCTACATCAAAGGGTATCCGCCCGGCGTCCGTGAGAACGGGGGTCAGTACACGCACGCCGCCTTGTGGTTGGCGATGGCGCTCTGCCGCCGGGGGGAGGGGGGGCGCGCGGTGTCGCTGCTCAGGATGCTCAACCCGATCGAGCGGGCGCGCGATCCGGAGACGGCCGCGCGGTACAGGGTCGAGCCGTACGTGGTCGCCGCCGACGTCTCCCGCCTGCAGGGACGGGTGGGGCAGGGCGGCTGGACATGGTACACCGGCTCCGCCGCGTGGATGTATCGAATCTGGATCGAGGAGGTGCTCGGGCTGAAGGTCGCCGGCGCGTCGCTTGCCGTCGATCCGGTCATCCCCTCCGAATGGAGCGGGTTCACCGTCCAGTACCGCCGCGGCGAGGCGCTCTACGAGATCGTTGTCGAGAACCCGGACGGAACGGGGCGCGGCGTGGCGTGGGCGGAGCTGGACGGGCGGCGCCTCGACAAGCCCATCATCCCGCTGGAGGAAACTTCGGCGAAGCACAGGGTCGTGGTGCGGATGGGCGCCAGCGGAGGCGCGCAGCCCCGATGATCTGCGTCGAACACGTCCATCTGGAGCTCGGCGGGCGGCCCATCCTGCGGGGGATCGACCTCACCGTCAGGGAGGGGGAGTGCCTCGCGGTCGTGGGCCCCAACGGCTGCGGCAAGTCCACGCTGCTGAAGGTGATCGCGGGCCTCGAGCGGCCTGACGCGGGCGAGATCCGAATGCCGAAGGGGACGACGGTCGGCTACCTTCCCCAGGAGACGGAGATCGACCCCGTCTGGACGCTCCGGGAGGAGCTGCTCTCGGCGTTCACCGAGGTGCAGGCGGCGTTGAAGGAGATGGCGGCGCTCGCGGAGGAGATGGGGAAAACGGCCCCCGACTCCCCCGCGCACGATCGGGTGATGCGCCGCTACGCCGAGTGCGCCCACCTGGTCGAACACGCGGACGGCTACGCCCTCGAGTCGAAGGCGGCGCGCGTCGCCGCGGGGCTCGGCTTCCTCCCCGGGGACCTCGAACGCCCCTACCGCGACTTCTCCGGCGGGTGGCGGATGCGCATCCTTCTCGCCAAGCTCCTCCTGCGCAGGCCCGACGTCATCCTCCTCGACGAGCCCACGAACCACCTCGATCTCGAGTCCACCCTCTGGCTCGAGGGGTGGATCGAGCGGTGCGGGAGGACGGTGGTTGTGGTCTCGCACGAGCCCGCCACGATGGACCGGCTCGCCGACCGGATCGTCTGCCTCGAAAACGGCAGGGCGGAGGTCTACGTGGGGAACTACGCGCAGTACCTCGTCCGCAGCAGGGAGCGGCGCGAGGCGCGGTGGGAGGCGTACACACGCCAGCGCCGCGAGATCGAGACGATGGAGGCGTTCATCTCGAGGTTCCGAACGAACGCCGCCCGCGCGGCGCTCGTCCAGAGCCGCGTCAAGCGGCTCGCCAAGATCACGCGCCTTGAGCCGCCGTTCCACCCGACCGCGATCCGTTTCGATTTTCCCCCCGCGCCGGACAGTCACCGCGAGATGCTCGTCCTGAGGAACGTCGGCCACGCCTACGGAACGCATCAGGTCTTCAAGGGGATCGACCTCGAGATCAGGCGCGGGGAGAAGATCGGCCTTGTCGGCGTGAACGGGGCCGGGAAGACCACCCTGCTGCGCATCCTCGCGGGCAGGGAGACGCCGCGCGAGGGGGAGTGCGTCGTCGGGAGGCGGGTCCAAAGGGTCTACTTCGCCCAGTACGACACCGACACGATCTCCTCCGAGACGACGCTCCTCGACGCGATCGGCGAGGCCGCGCCGACGGGCCAGGCGCAGCGCGCCCGCGATCTCCTCGGCGCCTTCCTGTTCGGCGGCGACGACGTCTCCAAGCCGCTGCGCGTCCTCTCCGGCGGAGAGAGGACGCGGTTCCGCATCGCCAGGATCCTCTTCAGCCCCGCCAACCTCCTCCTGCTCGACGAGCCGACGAACCACCTCGACATCACCTCGCGCGCGACCGTCGAGAGGGCGCTGGCCGCCTACACCGGGACAGTCGTGATCGTGTCGCACGACCGCGCGTTCATGGACCGCGTGACGAACAGGATCGTCGAGCTGGACCGCGGGACGTTGCGGACGTACCCCGGGAGCTACAGCGAGTACCTGGAACACGCCCGGCGTTTGATTGCGGAGAACGGCGCGGAAGAACCGGCCGCGGTCGAGAGGGGCGCGGCGGAGGGCGCGGCGGCGAAAGGGGATCCCCCGCGAGGCGCGCGCCGCATCCGTGCGCTGAAGAAAAGGATCCTCGCCGTGGAAAAGAAGATCGAGCGGCAGGAGACGCTCCTCGCGGAGGCGGATCTGCGGATGGCCGATCCCGCGATCGCCGCGTCGTACGAGGAGCTCGCCCCGATCGCGGAGGAGCGCAGCGCTCTCGCGAGCGAGCACCAGCGCCTTCTCCAGGAGTGGGAATCGCTCGGCCAGGAACTCGAGGCGTCGGGGGACCCGGCGTGAAGGCCCCCCGCGCCCCGCGCGATTCCCGCCCCCCCGGATAGTGACCGGCGTGCGGAGGCTGCTCTCCCGCGTGCCGTGAAGACCGGAGGCGCCGTGACCGCGCCCTCCCCGTGCCGGATCTGCGGCCGTGTCGCGCGCCTGCGCGGCGGCGGCGACCCGTTCCTCGTCCGCGAGTTCGCGCACTCCATCCTCGTCGTCGACGAGCACCAGTTCCACCGGGGATACCGCGTCCACATCCTGAAGCGGCACGCCCGCGAGCCGTACGAGCCGCCGGAGCGGGTCCGGACCAGGCTGTTCAGGGAGCTCGTCAAGACGGCGCGGGCGGGAGAGGCGGCGTCCCATCCGTGGAAGATGAACTGCGCCTGTCTCGGGAACGTCGCACCGCACCTCCGCCGGCACCTCATCCCGCGGTACGAAAACGACCCGGACCGGCTGCGGCACCCGTGGCTCCGCGAAGGCCGGTGTGCGGCTCGCCGAACGTCCCCGGCGGAGGCGAAGGCGGTCGCGAGGCGCGTGAGGCGGCACCTCAAGGGGGCGGCCCGTGCGCGGGTGCGGCAAAGCGGGGGGAGTCCCCGCGGATGCGGGGAGAAAGGGGGGGATGAGGAGGAGCATTCCGGCGCGTGCAGTCGCGGTGTGCGCGCTCGCCGTCGCCGCGGGCTGCGGCTCGCGCCCCGGCGCGCGACGGCAGCGGAAACCGGAGAGGCGGGATTCGACCGCCGGGTGACGTGGATATGGACGACGAGGACCGCATCAGGAAGTACATGGCGTCGGTCCGGGGGAAGTTCGCCAGGACGATGCCGGAGTGTCCGCACACGCACACGTTCCATTCGTGGGAGCCGGCATTGTGCCCGGAGTTCCTCTGGTTCGTTCGGTATCTCAGAGACCGCGGTGCGGTCGAGCCCCGGAGGAACTGTCGGCACGCCCGCTACACGCCGCGTGTGGGAAAGGAGGTGGTCCCTGATCGGTCCCTGGATCTCAGAAACCACTTCCATGCAATGGCATATTCTGCTAAGTTCAACATCAAGAGCCACAGCGCTAGTAGTGCTTCTCCTCGCACTCCCTATTCAGTATGTTCAAACGTACGTTGGATGAAGAGTGCAGTGCCAACCCGACCACACACCACACAAGGGGTTTGTGAGCACGTTCTCCGCCTGACTGATTTTCGCCTTCTATCCACGGCAGACGGATACCGATATGAGGGGTGGCACCTCCAGTGGGGGCAGGGCAGGATACGGGGGATGAGAGGGAAGGGGCTCGTCGAGAAGCTCCGGCGCGATGCGCCCGGCCGCAGGGCTGTCCAGATCTCCTGCTTCCCGCGGGAGGGGTTCCGGCGGCGCGTTGGTCGCTCCCGGCCCTCGGCTGGGGCCGTTGCGGTTACGCCTCCCCGCGGGGCGGCGCGATGCGTGGATCGTCCCGGCGGGGGAAGGTGGGAACGGTGAGAGACAGCATCGGCGTTGCGGCGGGAGCGGGGGCCGCACTGGCGGGCGCGACCGCGGGTGCCTTCGTCTGCCTCGCGACCGGAGGGGGGCGTCTGCTTCCGTGGGCCATTGCGCCCGCGGCGGGGGCCGCGGCTGCGATGGGCGCCTGGCGCCTGCTTGCACGTCGGGCGGGGAAGGGCCGCCGCCTCGCCGCCCTCCTGCCGTTCCTCGCCCTGCTGATCCCCGCGCTTTTCTTCCCCGACTACTGCATCGGCGTCGGCCCGCCCGCCGCAGTATCCGCGGCGATCGGGGGGATTGCGGCCCTCGCCTTCGCCGCCACGGCGTTCCTCACCGTATCGCCCGATGCCCCGGCGTGGGAGGAGCGGATGAATCGGCGCGCGCGCACGATCGTGGTCGTCGCCGTCATCCTCTTCGCCGGTATCACGTTCGCTCGCGCCGTCGCCGTGTACCGCGTATTCGGGTTTGCCGGGCACGACCTGTGCGTGTTCGCGCAGTCGTTCTGGACCTCCCTCCACGGCAGGCTGTTCTGGAACACGGAGGAATGCTACCCCGGCTGCTCACGCTTCGGGAAGCAACTGTGCCCGATCATGTTCCTCCTGGTGCCGTTCTTCAAATGCGCCCCGCATTGCGCAACGATCTTCGCGCTGGATGCGCTCGCGCTCGCCCTGGGGGCGGGCATGCTCTACCGTATCGCGCGGTCCGCCCTCGGCGAGTACGCGGCCGCCTGCTTTGCGCTCGCCTACCTTCTGCACCCGGGAATCAGCTACCAGGCGCTGTTCCCGTTCTACTTCATCCACTACGCACCGCTCTTTCTCCTGCTCGCGCTGTATTTCTTCGCCCGGGAGAGACTCGGTGCGTTCATGGCCGCGCTGCTCCTCTGCTGGAGTCTTCGCGAGGACATCGCGCTCACCACCTTCGTCTTCGGGGTCTATGCGCTCCTCCTGCGCCGGCGCGTCGCCTGGGTGGTGATCCCAGCGCTTGGGAGCGCGCTCTGGTTCGCCGCCGCCGTGTGGCTGGTCATTCCCGCGCTCGGCCCCGGGACGGCGCGCTATTTCTTCGAGGGGGCGGACGATGGCGTAGTGGGCATCGCGCGGTGGTTCGCGGCGGACCCCGGCGCGGCGCTGATGCGGCTCCTGTCCCCGCGGATGCTGAAGCTCGCCTATCTCGTGCTGATGCCGTTTGGCGTCGTCCTCCCCCTCTTGAGCGCCGAGATCCTTTTCGCTGCCCCCACGTTCCTTCTCCTGGGCCTCTCCTCGTCGGCTTGGATGAAGTCGATCGCCGCCTACTACTACCTGCCGGCGGTGCCGTTCCTGTTCGCGGGGGCGATCGCGGTGGTCGCACGCTGCTCCCGGAGCTCCCGCCTCCCGTTCGCGACCGGGCGCCGGGTAGGGAATGCGATCGCCACGCTCCTGCTCTTCCTCTCCTGCGCGACGTTTATCCGGGGGCCGCTCATCATGGCGGCGCAGATTGGCATCCGGCCGTTCAGGTGCCAGCCCGATGCCGCCCACATCGAGGCATTGAGGGAGGCGCTGCGGCTGATCCCCCGCGACGCGAGCGTGTATGCGCCGCGCTACCTCGCGCCGCACCTCGCGATGAGACCGGTGGTGATGTTCAAGATCCCGCGCAACGCCGACTATCTCATCATCGACGGGCGCGCGGGGGATCCGGCGACGCGCGACATCCAGAAGGGCGCGCCGATCCGTTCCCCCGCCTACCACGCTGTCTTCGAAAAGGAGGGAGTGGCCGTCTACCGGAGAGAGGGGAGATGAGACGCCCCGAGCCCATTCAGGCGTCTGGCGGCACCGAGAGCCGCCCCCCCTGGTCCCAGGTCGACCTCCTGTGCATCGCGGCTCTCGTGGCGCTCTGCTGCCTGTTCTTCCACCGGGTGCTCCTCTCCCCGGGGTCGATGTTCTACCACCCCCTCTCCGACTTCTGGCGCTTCCTCGCTCCCCAGGTGACCTTCATCGTCGACTCCTTCCATCGCGACGGGGAGCTCCCGCTCTGGGAGCCGTTCGCGTACGCGGGGAAGCCTCCGTACGGCGTCCCGCAGCTGGGCGTCTTCTACCCGTTCTTCATCGTCGTCCTGCTCACCCGGTCGCTGGGCGCGTACGGGGTGCTCTTCCTGCTCCATGCCGCGATCGCCGCCCTCGGGATGTACCTCTTCGTGCGGGAGATCGCGGGGGACCGGCGGCAGGCGTTCCTCTCGGCGGCGGTCTTCGCCTTCAGCGGCTACCTCGTCTCCCGGCTCTTCATCGGGCAGTACTGGCACTACTGTTCCATCGCGTGGATCCCGTTCGTCTTCTTCTGCGCCGAGAGGATCTTGCGGCGCCCGGGTTCCGCCGCCTCCGCGCTGCTGGGGGCGGCCTGCGCCCTGCAGTTCCTCGCCGGGCACACGCAGTATTTCTTCTACACGATGCTCGTCCTCCTCGCGTACCTCCCGTGGATCGCGCTGGACGAGACCCACGGCCTCGGGCTCCGTGCGGCCGCGAAGATCACGGCGTCGCTCGTCCTGTCGGGGGTGATCTTCGTGCTCCTGTGCGGGATCCAGCTCCTTCCCGCCCTGGAGTTCTCCGGCCTCGTCTACCGGGCCAACATGCGCAGCTACGCGGTCGCCTCGGGGCTGTCGCTCCCCCCCACGAACCTGATGACGCTGCTCTTCCCCTCCCTGAAGGGCTCGGCGGTCGACTCCTCGTATTGGGGGCCGGGCAACTTCTGGGAGCTCTGCGCGTACGCGGGACTCGTCCCGCTCGCGCTCGCCGCCGCCTCGGCCGTCCTCTGCCGGGACCGGCGCAACGCGTTCTTCCTGGTCCTCATCGGCTTTTCGCTGCTCTTCGCGACGGGGCCCGCGACGCCGCTCTTCCCCCTCCTGTACCGTTTTGTCCCGGGGATATCCCTTTTCCGCTGCCCCTCGCGGATGCTCGCGCTCCACGCCTTCGCGGTCGCGATCGCTGCCGGCTACGGCTTCTCGGCCCTCCGCCGGGGCGGGGCCGGAGCGCGGCGGGCGGCGGCGGCCGCCGCCGCGGCGTTCCTTCTGCTGCTCGGGGCGGTTGCGGTCTTCGTGGCGTTCCCCGCGCCGGCGGTGGCGGCCGGACAGGCCCTCGTGCGATTCGTCTTCGATCGCGACCCGTCGGGGCCCCACACCCGCACCCTTGCCGAGTGGCAGGCGCTCGTGCCCGGGTGCTACGAGAGGATGAGAGGGGCCCTCGCCGCTCCCCGGCAGCTCGCGAACCTCGCGGCCGCCGCGTGCGTCTTCGCCCTGTTTCGCACGCAGCGTGTCGTCCCGAGGGCGGCGTATGCCGTGCTCCTGGCGGTCGTGCTGGCCGATCTCTGGTCCCTCGGCCTGCCGATGCTCGCGGTGCGACACCCACGCGAGGTGATGGTGCGCGGCCCCGTAGCGGAGTTCCTCGCCCGGCAGCCCGGCCTCTTCCGGATACACGAGGCGGGCGGCGGCGTGCCCCTCGAGGAGTCCGAGCCGGCGGGGATCGCGAAGATCAAGGGGTTCGAATCCGTCTTCCTGGAGTACTACATCGACTATATCGCCTGCCTCGAATTCGAGGGGA
>MTKZ01000418.1_pt1 | contig 85429 bp, 76 predicted proteins | sample 1042781 | NCBI WGS metagenome assembly MTKZ01 (sample SAMN06212207, study PRJNA360539) | anaerobic digester metagenome | biome: Wastewater treatment plant; material: sludge; isolation source: anaerobic digester fed with sludge from wastewater treatment plant | place: Denmark: WWTP Viborg ... | reverse complement strand
CAAGGAAACCAAGGTCCAAAAGGAGACCAAGGAGACCAAGGAAACACTGGGCCACAAGGCTCACAAGGGAACCAAGGGCCAAAAGGAGACCAAGGAATTCCAGGGCCACAAGGCCCACAAGGAAACCAAGGGCTAAAAGGAGACCAAGGCCCCCAAGGAAATACTGGGGCACAGGGCCCACAAGGAAACCAAGGTCCAAAAGGAGACCAAGGAAATACTGGGCCACAAGGCCCTCAAGGAAACCAAGGTCCAAAAGGAGACCAAGGAAACACTGGGCCACAAGGCCCACAAGGAAACCAAGGACCAAAAGGAGACAAAGGAGACCAAGGAAATACTGGGCCACAAGGCCCACAAGGAAACCAAGGGCCAAAAGGAGACCAAGGAAATACTGGGGCACAAGGCCCACAAGGGAACCAAGGAACAAAAGGAGACCAAGGAAATACTGGGCCACAAGGCCCTCAAGGAAACCCAGCTAACCAAGGATGGGTAGCAGATGGAACTAGGGTCTACGTAGCAGACTACGCTTCCCCAGACTTCGTAGGAATAGGAACAAACAACCCAGCTTCCTCACTAGTCCTTGGATATAAAAATAATGTACCACAAACTACTTCCACATACGGAATAGACTTCGGAGGAGATACGAATCTATACCGAAACTCTGCGAATGTACTGAAGACGGATGATAGTCTAATTGTTTCAAATAATGTTAGTATCGGTACGGACAATATGTCATTCACAAATCTAACTGTCAAAACGGGACCACAGGGAACAGTTGGACCATTTTTCTATACAACCAATACAGCAACCGGTGACCGAAGAATATATGGAGCAAGAGTTCTCGCGGGGGCAATCTTCCCAACGAATGGAGTCCAAGCAGGAGATCACCTCGGAAGCTATATGAGTGCCGGAGGAAGCAACGAAAATAATCCATACCTTAGCAGTTCTGTAAGAATGCTATCAACGGCTGCATGGAATGAAGGAACTAGTCATCCAGGGCAAGTCATTCTTTCCCCAGTCCCCAAAGGAAGCACTGATGGAACCCATGTCCTCTCTGCAAGAGAATCCGGAGTTTTCATTGGAGCCAATTTAATCAACGATCTCACAATAGATCCACCATCTAGTGGCTTGCATGTCCAAGGAGAAATTAAGACAAATAGTAGCTTACAAGTCGGAACTGGAACGGCGAGATTAAGAGCATGTACAATTGCATCGAATGGAAGCATAACATCGACAACAGCTGGCAACGACATGATGCTCAATGCAAACGCAAACAGTACTCCAGTAGGAGAATTCGTCGCAGAAAAAGTCTGGAATGCAGTCTACAATGACTTTGCGGACTTCCAAGAACTCAATGAAAATGAAAAACTTATTTATGGCAAATGTTATTACGATACAGAAAATGGTGCAAAAATCTGCACAGAAAGATGTCAACAAAGCGTCATTGGCATCGCATCAAATACTTTTGGATTTGCTGCAGGCGCAAACAATGAAGAAAAACAAGTCCCGATTGCAGTAACAGGATGGGTCCTTGCATATGTTGATAAAGAATATAAACCAGGAACACCATTAACAAACGATGAATTCGGCAACTTAACAGAAATGACACAGGAAGAAAAAATCAATTTCCCAGAAAGATTGGTCGCAATTTATAAGAAAAAAGAAAAACAAAAAAAATGGGGAACCGAAAACAAAAAAATCCTTGTAGACAACAGACATTGGGTCAAAATTTGTTAAAGGAAAAATAATAATAACAAAAGAATAGGAAATAGATCATGTTTAAAATAATTACGCCGGAAATGAAAATAAATCGAAGTCATTATTTAATGGATAACTTAGTTGCATATTATGATTTCTCTGCTGGCATTGGTGGAAAATTAGTAGATAAATCTGGCAATGAATTTCATGGTGAATTATTTAATATGAATCCATCTTCTAGTTGGAATACTGGATATGATGGACATTGTCTTCAATTTACTCTTTCTCCTGTTGGACAAATGGTCAAATCGCATGAAGCAAAAAATGCTGCAGCATTTGTCGGCTATGCTCCCGGGACTGTGATCGCTCTCGCATATAGAATGAATAATTGGGCTACTAGTCAATTCAGAGGAATAGTAAGCAAAAGAGAAAATAGTCCATCATACGATTGGTCATTTAGGTGTAATGAAAATTATTTATCAGCATTAACATCGGGTCCAGTCTCAGTTAATGCAAGCATAAGTACTCCTTATCGTCAATGGTTCGTTGGTGCAGCAGTCTTTGCACCAAATTCAACAACTATTTATCAAAATGGAATTATTGTAGGCAACGGTAGTAGAGGGAATGTGAGCAATACTAATACACCAATAATTATTGGAAACGGGATACATACTAATGCTACAGATGCTACAGGTTTTGATGGCTACATCGGTAAAATTATTATTTTTAATCGAGCATTAATTAATGAAGAAATCAAAGAAATTTCAGAGAGAATTTTATCTCAAAGAACATATGACTTCTATGAAAAACCAAGTGCCCGTATCTTTGTTTACGGAACAGCTTGTCCAAAAAGTAAAATAGAAATTCCAAGCTATTCATTTAAAAATAGGCTTGAGACTGGGAATTTTGCAAAACAGAATATTTCAATTGAAGGAAGAGATATAATCCCCGGCGATATTGAGCTTAATGATCTTTCCTGGGATACTGTTTATTCGAAAATAAACGACATTTCCGTTAAGACTGAATCAAAAAATTGGGATATGTGGGTATTAGAAGAAAATAATGGAGTAAATATATTATCTTGGGGATGGAATACATCGGGACAACTCGGAGACAATACAATAACAAATAAATCATCTCCAGTGTTAATAGCAGGAAATCATGAATTTGTAGATATAGCACACGGTGCGGCGTGCTATAATAATCAATTTATAGCCGCATTAAAAAAAGATGGTTCAGCATGGGCCTGGGGAAGGAATTTTGAAGGGCAACTTGGAGACAATACAATAACAAATAAATCATCACCAATCTCAGTAGTAGGAAACCACAGCTTTATTAAAATCTCCAGCGGCGAAAATAATACACTCGCACTAAAAAAAGATGGATCTGTATGGGCCTGGGGAAACAATGCCAGTGGGCAACTAGGAAACAATACAACTACAAATCGCAGTTCTCCAGTTTCTATAGTGGGCAATCATAGCTTTATTGAAATTATGGCAGGAAGTAGTACATGTGCTGCTTTAAAAGCTGACGGTTCCGTTTGGACATGGGGACTTAATAATTATGGACAACTTGGAAACAATAGTCTAATTAGTAGCTCCTCCCCTGTATCAATAACTGGCAATCATAGTTTTATTGCAATTTTTGGCAATGGCCAATATTTTATGGGCCTAAAGGAAGATGGTTCAGTCTGGGCATGGGGACTTAATAATGTTGGGCAACTTGGAACTGGAAATACTAGTAATTACTCATCTCCTGTCTCCATCATCGGGGGACATAGTTTCAAAGCAATTAGTTGTGGCTATACATTCGCAATGGCACTCAAAGAAGATGGAACAGTATGGACTTGGGGCGAAGGGACATTTGGGGCACTTGGAGACAACACAACAATTTCTAAAAGTTCTCCAATAGCAGTAGTAGGAAATCATAAATTTGTTCAAATTTTTGCAGGAAATAAACATGCATTTGCACTCAAAGAAGATGGAAGGCTATGGGGATGGGGCGAAGGAGCATATGGGAAACTCGGGAATAATAGCACCACGAATAAATCTTCGCCTATAGCAATTACCAATGACTATCGTTTTATACAAATTCGTGCAGGCAACAATACTTCCTTCGGCATATCTCCAAGGCTATCGCAGCCAATAAAGGCATTAAAATGCATATCTAATTCAACAAATAAAGAAAAGAAAATAATGCTTTCATCTAACTATGAAGATCTATCAACTCCGTTTTCTTCATGGAAATATAGACAAAAACTAACAATAATGCAGCTTCCGAATTCAGATTTATCGAATTTTCCAGTTTTAGTTTCCATTACAGATGAAGAGAATCAAGTCTTTAAAAAAGCCATGAACAATGGCTATGATATTTATTTTGGTGATATAAATGGAATAAACGAATATCCTTGTGAAATAGAGACATTTTCTAATGAATTAGGAAATCGCAAGTTGCTTGCCTGGGTCAAAATTCCAACAATTTCTTCTTCTGGAACAGAATTTTATATGTATTATGGCAATCATTCAAGAAAAAGAAAAAGCAATCCAGAAAATACTTGGGATACTAATTTTGTCGGTGTTTGGCATTTAAATGATGAAACAGCAAGCACAACTCTTGATTCAACAAACAATAATAATGATATGATAAAAATAGCTCCAAACGAACCACTTGAAGTAATTGGGAAAATATCAAAAGCACAAAAATTTGATAAAACAAATGATAGAATATATATGAATTCAACTGATTCATTAAATTTAACAACAGCATTCACTTTATCAGCTTGGGTTTGTGTTATCGGGACAAATTCAAATGCAGAATGGATAATAATAAAAAATACTTCAAATACTACAAATACCCAATACGGATTTTATATTGCCGGAACAAGAACATCTGGCTCTGTTATCTTATATATTAATGGAACATCTAAAAACCTAGGAACTTTAACTATGTCTACAGAAACTTGGTACTATTTAACAGTAACTTGGGATGGAACTACAATAAATAGTTATGTAAATGGTGCATATTTAGGAACAAATTCTCATACAACACCACTTACTATAAATGGAGCATTTGTAAATATCGGAGGAAGATCTAGTTCTACAGATGGTAAAAGTGGTGCATATATAATAAATGGAAATATAGATGAAGCAAGGATTTCAAAAATTGCTCGTTCTGCTGATTGGATAACAACGGAATATAATAATCAAAACAATCCAAATTCTTTTTATTCAATAAGCAATGAAGAAATAGGTAAAAAACCAGCAGTTTATCTACGATATAATGATAATCAAGGATATAATCAAGCAGAAATAGCTATTTCCGGAGAAAAAAGATCTGGAGTGAGGACACAAAAACCAGTTTTTGGAGAAGAACCAGATTTTTCTTTAAATTTAATTAATGGTTTATCTGCATTATGGCTATTCAATGAAGGAAAAGGAGATACAATATATGATTATTCTGGAAACGGACATAACGGAACAATTATAACTCCAGATTATTCTTCTTGGATTCCTTGCAAATATGGATATTGTCTTTATTGTGATACAAACAAAAGAGTTGAAGTTCCAAATGCAAGTGAAATTTTCGGAATATCCAATAATTCTTTAACTATTTTTACAATAGGACAATTAACTAGTAGTACAACTTCTTATAGAAACATACTTGGAACAAAAGATTCAACTGGAACTACACGGGGAACAAGTATCTGGTTTCATTATGAAACACAAAATTTATGGCAATATGCAAATATACCAGCAATTAATAGTGGATGGATAGCTAATTATAATGAAAGATATTCCGGTTACAATGATCTGGGAGGGCCTCCGGTATTCCTAACGGCATCTTATTCCTATGAAAATCAATTATATTCACTTTATAGAAATAATTTAATGTTATCTTGGACTAAAACTTCTCAAAGAGCAAATCCGCAAGAAGGTTCTTCACTTATTCTTGGAGCTGGATACAGTAGTTCTGCAACACCAACTTATGGTTTACAAGGATATGTTCATAGTATATATATATGGCAACGAGGACTCTCTAGTAATGAGGTAATGTTTTTACATAAATATCCTTGGTGCATGTTTCCAGGCTATCCTGGATATAGAGAATTAAAATTAAAACGATAGGGGATAAAAATGCCATCGGCACATAATATAAAATTAAAAAACTATGAACCGAATCCATGCGCAATTTGGCTATATGCATACGAACAACAACCAGGTGATATAGAATTATCAAATCAAATAACTTGGGGAACTGCACATTCTCTAATTTCACATATAATAATTAAAACAAAATCAACAGATTGGGATATGTATATTTGCGAAGAACGAGAAGAAAATGATGAAACGCGTGGAACTGCGATGGCCTGGGGATATAATAATTATGGACAATTAGGTACCGAAAGTACAATTAGTTATTCTTCTCCAGTTCTAGTTTCAGGTAGTCATAATTTCGTTCATATTGCTAAAGGTGCATACTTGTCATATCATTCATGTGCTTTAAAAGAAGACGGCTCGGCATGGGCTTGGGGATACAATAATTATGGTCAATTAGGAAATAATACAAGAACGGATACTTCTTCTCCTATTTCTGTAATTGGAAATCATAGTTTTATTCAAATTTCAGTTGGAAGCATGTATACGGTCGCATTAAAAGAAAATGGTTCTGTATGGACATGGGGCGAGAATACAGTTGGCCAACTTGGAACTGGAAATACAATTAGTTATTCTTCACCAGTAATGATTATGAGTGAACAAAATTTTAAAGCAATAGAAGCTGGAAATTCATTCACAGCAGCGTTAACAAATGATGGTTCTGTATATACTTGGGGAGATGGTACATATGGAGCAATAGGGAATAATGACATTCAAAATAAATCAACACCAACTTTAGTAATTGGCAATCACAGTTTTATATCTATATCAGTTGGAAGTTTTTTTACGCGAGGCCTAAAAAAAGATGGCTCAACTTGGGCATGGGGATATAATGCACATGGAAGGTTTGGAGATGGAACAACGAGCAATCGTTCTTCTCCCATATCAACAATTGGACAGCACAGTTTCATTCAAATATGTGCACATGGGGCTTCCTCGCTCGCCTTGAAAAACAATGGCACTGTTTGGGCTTGGGGTAGAAATACATATGGTGCACTTGGAGATGGAACAACAACTAATCGCAGTTCCCCCGTATCAATAATTGGAAACCATAGCTTTATTACTCTTTCAGGCTGTGTTGATAGTGGGCTCGCATTAAAAGAGGATGGTTCTGCATGGGCTTGGGGGGATAATACAACTGGCCAACTTGGGGATGGAACTGGAATACATAAATCATCACCAATTTCTATTTTAGGAAATTATAAATTTTACAAAATAAATGGATATTATTGGCATGTTATTGGTCTTTTGGGAAAACCGGCAAATAAAATAACAACAACTAAGATAGCATCAAACAGAATAGGTAATGCCTGTATCAAAATAAATTCATCTTTTAATTCTAGTGCAAATAAAGTTTTTTTACGATATATTGATAAATCTGGAAATAATCCATGTGATATATATTTACTTGGAGAAAAAAGAGGTGGACTTAAAAAATGTAAACCAAGCATAGATTCTCTTGCCGAACAATCTCATCCATTAATGCGAGACATTGCTGGTCTCTGGCTATTTAACGAAGGAAGCAAAGAAATAGTCCATGACTATTCCGGAAATGAAAGACACGGGACAATAGGACTCCTCGGGTCACCAAGTGGAGCAGAATGGACAACTGGAACTTTTGGGGCAAAATTAAAATTCCCCGGAAATGCAGCAGCAGCAATTTCTGTGCCGAATGCTCAAACTTTGTTCGGGCCATCAGTTTTTTCAATAGCAACTGCCTACAATGGTGACTCAGATATTGCTAATTATGCAGGGCTTTTTGAAGCAAAACCAACAACGGGAACCCAGAGATTAGAATTTAGACCATTTATAGAATTTTCTCCAAACAGGCGTTGCATTTTTACTGTTGGGCCAAACGAAGGAAATTTAACAACACAGCATGAAGCATATGTATCCTCATCTACATTGGGCGAAGATGCCTACTCCGTATGCATTTATGATCAAGAAAATTATAGAAATATCTACTCAATTACAGAAAATCACAAAAGCATTTCGCAGGCCAATAGGGCAGACTATGCAGGAATTCCATTTTTTATTGGGAAGCGATCAACTACAAATGCCCCATTCAAAGGAACAATAGAATATCTAATGATCTGGCAACGAATTTTAACAACAGAAGAAATAATATATCTCAATGAATACCCATGGTGCATGTTTAAGGGACATGCAGGATATTAAGGAGAAAAAATGAATACTTCGCCAATTAAATCAAGAAATATATGGGCATATATTGCTAATAAGGAACCTGGGATCATTATAATGCCAGAAACTAATGACAAATTATCATCATGGGAAGCTAAAAATGCATATATAGATACAATCAATGTACAGACAACATCAACAAATTGGGACCTATATATTTATAATGAACATCAAATTTCTGCATCAAATCATGGACTCATAGGATATTGGAAACTAAATAGAAATGCGATAGACAATGCGGAAAACAATACAATAGGCACAGAATATAATATGTCCTATGCGAATGGAAGAATAGAAAGATGCGGAAGCTTTACTGGGAACAATAGCTACATCGCAATACCACACAATACAATGCAAAATATTAAGACAACTGGAACAATTAGCCTTTGGGCTTTTTCGAATCGAAATTATCCAAGCGATACTAGCGATACAGTATATAGAGGACTAGTTTCAAAAACAATTGGCGGAGCAACATCAAATATAGCTTATTTTATAGACTGGTATGGAACAAATGGAAATAGGCAATTAAGATGTCGAATATCTAATGGGACAACTATACAAGGCCCAACGTTAAATATGTCTTTTAATAATGAATGGGTACATATATGTTATACCTTCGATGGCCAGTATTATAAACTATATATAAATGGAATATTGAGCAATCCACCAATAACTCAAACAATCTCTGCACAAGAATTAGATGTTCCACTAAATATAGGACGAACTTTTAGTTTAACAAGTGCCTGCTGGGATGGCCTAATAGATGAAGTCAAAATATACAATCGAGCACTCTCCGCAGAAGAAATCATAAATGAATATAATGGAATGCAAGCAAACATGACGAAAATAGCAAGCAATCTAAATGGAAATCAAGTCATCCATCCAAACTTAATTTATAATAATGAAATTAATAATCAACTTAAATTGCATTATGTTAGCAAATCTGGAAACGAATTATGCAATTTATATGTTAAGGGCGAACTAAGAGAAAAAAATATCGATACAAATCGAACTAGTTATTGGAATAGAAGCAATACAAGCACATATACTGCCAATTTAGCAAAATCATATTTTGATTATTCACCAAGAAATATGCACATAATATCAAAGAATTTATCAACAGGAACATATATGTTGCCAAGAGACGATGATCTAACTTCATGGCACGGAAAATGTGCATTTATTTCATCAATTAAAATTACAACTACTTCACAAAATTATGACGTTTATTTATATAAAAATGAAGAATATGATAACAATGCAATCTCTACAATCAAAATAGGAGAAAATCTTAATTTAGATAACGAAATTAAACTTGATATCCACTACAAATCAATTGCCAATTTTGTCTATTTAAAAATTATAGACAATGATGGAACAAATTCCTTTGATGTATATATTTCAGGCGAATGCAGAGAAGCATATCTTTTCCCAACTAATCAAAAACAGAAAATTATTATCGATCATACAAAAGTAACTGGCACTTTAATAAATTTCCCAGTTTTAATTAAAATAAATTCGCCAAATCCAATTTTCCTTTGTTCCGAAGATAATGGAGAAAATATCTATTTTACTGGGATCAATGATAATATAGAATATCCAGCAGAAATTGAATATTTTTCGAAAGAAGAAAATTCTCTTGTGGCATGGGTAAAAGTTCCTATTCTTTCATCGTCAGTAGATACTGAATTTTATATGCATTATACAAATTCAGCCAGAAAAAGAACAAACAATCCAAAAGACGCCTGGGACTCGAATTTCGTCGGAGTCTGGCACTTAGGAGACTCAGAAAGCGGCGTCCTAGATTCGACTGGGAATAACGATATGACCAAGACAAGCAACGCCCCGGTGGAAGTAGATGGAAAAATAAATAAAGCTCAGCAATTCGATAGGACAAATAGAACGTATGCAGAGTGCTCAACTCCGGATGCACTGGCAATAACAGACGATCTTACTATGCAGGCATGGATTTATCCATTCGAAACGACTGGAACAAATACTCAATTCATAATGGCAAGAAATACTATTACAACAAATATCTATTATGGAATCTATAGAACAAATGGGACTACGAATCTTGGATATGTAAATGTATATATCCATGGGCAAGCTGCGGGAGTAATTGGAATATCTACTCCATATCCAGTCAATAATTGGTATCACTTGGTCGTAACTTATTCGAAGCCTACGCTCAAAGCATACTTAAATGGAGAACTAGTAAGTACGACGTCCATTAATCCAACAGGAACCGGGGAGGGAAACTTCATAAACATAGGGGCACGAAGCAATACCGCAGACGGAACAGGAAGCGCACTCGGCTTCAATGGAAATATCGATGAAGTCCGAATTTCCAATATCGCAAGAAATGCAGACTGGATAGCAACTGAATATGCCAATCAAAATGATCCGAACTCCTTCTATTCAATAATTATTGAAGAATAATATATACTATATAGAAGGAGAATAAACATGAAAACAGCTGTAGTCAGCATAGCTATCGGCAATCTATATCAAGAAGTAGCAAAAATATCACATCCAAGATTTCAAAAATATGCAGAAAACATTAAAGCAGATTTCATAGCCATTACAGAAAACAAGGCTAAAAATGCCCCAACAGCACACTGGAGTAAACTGTATTTCAATGACTTATTGCTAAAATATGATAGGCTTATATATCTGGACACAGATATTCTAATTAGGGATGATTGCCCAAATTTATTCGAAATAGTCCCAGAAAATCAAATAGCTCTATTTAATGAAGCTCCATATACAAATAGAACACAGGCATTTATTGAAACATGCAAACAATACAATAAATACTTTAAAAACTGGAATGGAGAATATTACAATACGGGAGTCATCGTTATGTCAAAAGAACATCGCAAAGTATTCGAGACTCCAAAAATATTCTTCGAAAACTTCTATGAACAAAGCTATATCAATATGAAACTCTGGGATGAAAATGCAAAAATATTTAACCTAGATTATAAATTTAATCGAATGTCGTGCCTAGATAAATTCATCGGACAAGAAAGATATGCATCGTATTGTATCCATTACGCAGGAATTCCAGATCAAAATATGCTTTCTGAATTTATGAAAAAAGACCTAGAAGAATGGGAAAAAAGCAAACCAAATTATGAATATCCATACCATATTTTTATGGATATCCAAGGAGGACTAGGAGACCAAGTATGCGCAGAACCAGTAGTTCGATATGCAATAAATCATTTATATAATGAAAATGATGATATTATAATTGCAACGCATTTCCCAGAAATATTTAAACATTTAAATGTACAAATTATAAATCACGATGAAAAAGAAATTCTACAGACAAATAAAATTTACTATCATATGCTGTCACTTCCAGGGCCAGATAAGATATTATGGGCATTTATTTCGCCAACACTAAGCCATACTACTGATTATATTTCTATAGCAATGTTACATCGAGTCCTATTGGAAAAAAATAAAAAAATAACATTAACATACTCTGAAGAAGATCTCGAAAATATAAAAAAAATAACGAATTGCAATTTTGAAAATCTAATTCTAGTTCATCCAAATAAATCATGGGAAAGTAAAACTTTTCCAACCGAATGGTGGCAGGAAATAATCAATGAACTTTCAAAAGAATATACAGTTGGAATTATAGGAAAAGAAATTGATGAAAATATGACGCTCTTGCCAGTCGAAGCAAAAGAAAATTGTATAGACTATAGAAATCTTCTTTCATTGAATGAACTTTTTGCACTAATAGGAAATGCAAAACTATTAATTACAGGAGACTCATCTCCTATACATATCTCAGGAGCATTCGATAATTTTGTTATTTTTATAGCAACATGCAAATATCCGGAACACACGATGCCAATTCGCAACAAAGACAAAATATATCCAATGTTTAAAAAATTAGTCATTGATCAAACAAAAAATATCCCAAATATCATAAATACTCAAACGATAGACAAAATTCATGGGAATATTCTAGATTATATTCCGAATGCTTCCGACGTTATCACACAGGCAAAAAAAATTATGTTAAACGATGATGAATCTCCTTGTCTCACTTAACCATAAAAAGCCAAAAATAGACTTTTCATATATCCTATTATGAATATTTTTTGTTGCGAAAAATTACTGCCAGCTTTGCCTAAAACCCCGCATTCGCCTACATTTGCGTTTTGCGGGGCTTTCGTAATGTTTGGCAGTAGTTGGCCCTTTATTCTTTTTGTGCGCTCCTAGGGCCTCCTAGGGGCATTTCTGTGCATTCGTGGGTTTTATGATGTTTTTTGTTCATTTTGCAGGACAATTTGCCCGTAGATATGAAATATATTAATTGAGTTTTGTTTTTGCTATTTGGAAAATTGTTAGGAGATTTTTCATGCGAAGGCATTGTTGTGCTTGGTTTTCGAATTTGAAGAATTCAATCTCTATAAAATTGAGCATGCGAAAACATGCAGGTGACATGTGGCATGAGCTTGCTTCAAGTGATAAATTTTCTAATTGTAAAATTACAGGTTTTTATGAAGAAGGCATTTCTCCTTCTACTTATGTTAATTTTGTAAATAAGCAACTTCCTAGTGAGATTCGTGAAATTCTGGACGGAAAAGAAGCCATTCATGGCCTTCATGCTCTAGCCAATAGCATTTGCAAATCCATTTTCGTTTGCTTTCGCTTTGCTTCTCGGAATGATCGATTTTTGCTTGAATCTTGTTTTTCTAATTCCATGCGCATGATTTCTGATACAATTGCGGGACTCACACCTCCTGATAATTCTTCTAACCGTTTCCGACTCATGAATATTCCTAATTCATTTTATTCTGAAAATGCAATTTCGATGTTCTCTCATAGGACATTTTATAAGCTTTTCGCAAAAAATGGGATCCTTCCTTCTCCTTCATTTGTCTATTTTGTTCTAGATGACAGAAAAAATTGGGACACTAGTCAGACTAAATATGATGAGGAGGCAGAAAATAATCTCCGTAAATTTTTTCGGGAGAATTTCCAAAGCATCGTTGCTCTCCTTAAGGCCGACGATGTCCAGAAGGTCCATTTGCTCAAGGAAGACGAGGACTTCATTGAGCAATTTAAGGAAGAATTCGGGATCAATCAATGCAAGGAAGAATCCGAAGATGAAGTTATTAAAATTAGTGATAACATGATAAATTCTCTTTATCACGATGCAATTTTCTCTGATATTCTTCCTGATGCGAGAGCCCAAGGATTCCTTCTTGGCCTTCCTGCCTTCGATCAACGCAAGCTCCTCATCGAAGACAAGAGGGCTCTTGAATTCCTTCCATATTTAGATAAAATTTATCAAAACGCAGAACCAATTTCCACGAAAAACGAAGAGCCCTCGATTTGGCAAAGATGTCGCGAAGAATTCATAGACATGATTTCTTCTCTTATCGAACACACTAAGGATTGGGAACACGAAAATATTCACAAATTTGAATTAATTAAGAAAAATGCTCCTACACTCGTTGCAGATCTTTCTCGCAAATATCTTTACCTCATGGAATTGGGAGACTCGCGTGGTGATATTTTGGACATAATTATTTGCTTTTCACTCATGAAGGCATTCACTGAGGATGAACTTTTTAGAATCCTTAAAAAGCATCCTACACTAGAACTTAGCTTGTACGATACTCCTTATTCTCATGACTTCAATATCAGAACCATAAATAAAATGAATACTTCGATTCTTCAACAATGCTTAGCCAATGGTTGCATAGAGAAGCATTATATGGATTTTTCTCGGCACAAAGCTGAAGCCAAGAACCTTGGCCTTTCTGAGGATGAGTTGCGGGAACTTTGCAACTCCGTTCCTATTTATGTAATTGATTTACCCAAATATTCTGAATTCGTTGGCAATTCCTTCATCGAGGGAATAAATTTAAGAAGGAGATCGGGTTTTTTCTGTAGTCATTGCATTCGCGATAATGATGGCCTTGGCCCAGTAATTTATATGAGAAAGGGTCCAGTGGCAGAAATGTTTAACAATTTAAATTCAATTTTAAGGAACATTGGTTCAGACGACACTTTCTCTTTTCCACAATTTGTCGAACATCACGAGGTTGCCCATTCAATTACTAATGCCAGAGGCTATAAACGAATGCAAGCTCAAGAAGATGGCCCTGGAAATTTAAGTTATCTTCTAAGTCCACAGGAAGCGATTGCGATTGTTCATGGAGAAATTCCCTACATCGTTTCTCTTTTGAAGGATTGCCTATTGTCTGCGATGTCTTCGGATGCTGTTCAGGCAGCCCTTCGGCGCTGGTACGTTTCTAAAAGCTCAAATCCAAGGATGCACAAGCATCCGGATTCATGACGAATGAACAAATTTCAGATTATGCTCACGAATTATCTATTAAATTTGCCCAAGATGAATCCGAAATTTTCGCAAAGAAAATTGAGCGACAATCTGAACAGATCTTGGATTTGATTTTTTCCTTGCAGGAGGACAGGAAATATGAGACGATCCTTTCTCTTCGCAGAGAATTGGAAAAAATGCGTGAGCATCTTTCGAGCATTCCAGAGGAGCCGGAAACATTAGAGGAGCGCAAGAGGCTTGAATTTGGGATTGAAGAGCTTACGGGTCGCATTCGGAATCTCATTGTCGGTGGGAAGCTTGATGCTTCCGTTGCCGACATTCTGAGTTCCATTGTTTTGGGATACCTGAAACAAAGGCTTCCAATTATTTTCTTTGGCAAGCTCAATAAACAAATTTACGAAATATTAATTAAGCATGCTAAATATCTTGTTAAAAACTATGGCGACTTTGATCCTTCAAAACACAAATCTGGAAATAAATTGCTTGATGAAATTCTTGATTCAGATATTTAATTCTTATTAAATTTAAAAAATAGCAAAAAATAATATCCCTTATTCCCAAAAGGATTCTTTTTCTTTTTTAAAGAACAATTAAAATATGTATAAAAAATTATTATCTAATAAATATGATATTCACAAAACAAATAAATTCTGGTTCAAATATGCTAAGCAATATAATCTCTTTGGAGGAGCAGAAGAGAGAAAACCAGAAAAACCAATTCCAGTCCAAAAACATCGTAGAAAAGAATTAGAAAAAATAAAAACAGACCCCGAAGGGCTTTTTCCAGAAACTATAATTTCAGAAGATGAAAAAAGAAGAATTAAACTCCAATTCTTATCTGAAAAAATTCTAGGAAAACGAATGTTTCATGGATCTCCTCTTTCATCATTAATTATGGAAACAGGTCTAGGAACATTAAAAATTCCATATTTCGAAGATATATGGGAAACATATTACGATGATTTAATTTATCTCACTACAAATTTAGATTTGGCTAAAAAATATTCAAAAGGCTACAATAATGAAACTATTTTGCCACAAGAAAGAGTTAAAGAATTCATTGAAAAAGTAGAACAATTAAAAGACTCTCCTCCATTTGAAAATACACTAGACAATCTTAATTGGAGCATAGAATATAAAAAAGCTTTCAAAAAATTCTTCACATCCAGAATCGATTCAGAACTCTACGAGAAAATTAAGAATTTACCCAGTAATCAAAAAGGAATTCTTTCAATTAGGCCTGACTTATCACAAATAGCTCCAGATGAAGATTTATTCGCAATTCTCACCCTATATAAAGAAGATGAACTATCTTGGTCAAATTTAGATTTCGTTCCTCCATGGATGCAAAAAGAAGCAAATAAGCTTGGAATAGATCCGGGATTTCTCGCAGAATATATAATTTTAACAATAGATGAACTAATTAATACAATTATAGAATGTATAAATGAAGATACTAAAAATAATATATCCATTGATATAGATAAATTAAAAGAATATGGACCAATAGAAAAATTATGTATCGTTCTTAGAAGATGGGCATTATTTGTGATTACCTGGATTCGACTAAGAAAAGATAGTTTCATGATCAATGAGCATATGGAAGAAGAAATAGCTAAATATTATTCAATCATTTCCATGGAAATGGACGAAAGATATGCAAATAGTTTTTCAATGGGCATTATAGATGAATATGACATTGTCGCTTCGTACATTAGCAAAAAAATCATGATGGCACTAGAAGACGATCCATTACTTAGGGCAGCCTGTGGAATTTTGTCATTAGTCATTAAAGGTTCAGCTGCTTTTCCTTCTATCCCAAAAGATAAATTTGAAGAACATGGAGTACAAAAAATCGGGCTGGAGGAAATTTTCCTCCAGCCCGAAGAAGACTAAACGTCCATAACGATTGCTTTGATGGTCAAACCATCTGCGGTATTATCCTCATCATTAACGAAGAGCTTAATTGGATCCCCGGCTTCAACGAATGAATTCGGATATGCATTAAATTCTATCCAAGTTTCAATTGGGGGAATAGGCCAAGCGCCTGCAATTGCTGTAGCGTCGGTAATATCGGCATCAATTGAGAATCTAAGCCAATATAATTTTCCTCCCGCAAGTGTTGCAGGTGGAGCAAAACCAAGGTCAGTACTGGCTTCCACAGGTACCCAGTCAAATGGCAAATTAGCAATTGTAATATCACCATCCTGCGACAATGTCGCAGCTAAGGCACCGGTTCCAGTATTAGTACCATCAGTAATAGCAACATTAGCCCACGTTCTACCATTCCAATATTCAGCAGTTAATGTGCTAGGTTCGGCATTAACATTAGCTCCGTCCATATCAATAGCAACACCACGGAATAATTGGTCAGATGCTACATAAATATAGTCATCTGTAGCATCCATACCGGTCAATACTGCAGTATCACCTGTAGAATCAGTAACTACAGTATCAATCAAAGAAACAAGTGCATCAATATTTTTTGAACGCAGGCCAAGACGAATTACACTAAGAGGTGTATCAAGGCAGGGATAAGGAATCCCGCCTGCAAGAGCCGTCAATGGGCCATTTGTTCTTAGAGCAACATAATATGCAGAATCAACACAGCCTGAGTTTACTGGGCCACCAGGGCACCAATCTACTGGCTTCTCCCACCAAATAGTACGAGTATTATCATCTGTACGACCAAGAGCGTCGTCGGTTGCAGCTTCCATGGTTAATTCGTCTGTTAAAGGAAAATCTACCCACTCGGTGCCAGTCCAGTAAGCAGCTGTAAAACGAGTAGTACCAGCTGCATTTACTCCAGTTCCAATAGTCCAAATAACTGAGGAGAACTTCTCATTACATCCAATTATTGCCAAGTCATCTGCGGCCCAGGGTACAGCGCCAGTAATAGCTGCGGCAATAGTATTATTTGCCTGAAGATGATATGTACCAAGGCTATTATCAAAGCCAATAACATTAACTGCATCTACGGTTACTGGATCACCAGCTGAGGCTAAGATAACTGGGACAAGATTACTACCACTGGCTGTAGTATGATTAACAAGGAATTTATCAACCGCGACCCTACGATCAAGAGTTAAACTTCCAGCAAGTTCAAGCCCCTGAGCGTCAGGTGTAGCATTTGCAGTCAAATTTATTTCCGAGACAGGAAGCGTATTTCCTTTGAAGCCAGGAAGGCCATCAATATAAGAACGAATATTCTCTGACCATTCTTCGCCATCATTTTCGCCCATGGGTTCAATGAATCCATCGGCAATATCGCGAGTCTTAATCCACTTACGAGCTTGATCACTTGTACAAGTTACAATCTGGCCAGCCTTAAATGCACCAAGACCACCTAGGCCAAATTGCTTATCTCCTACTTTTTCTGTAATTCTAAATTTAAGAAAATTAGCCATTTTTTATTTCCTCCTGATTATTTAAATAAACAAAGCACATCTTATACATCCATAACAATTGCTTTAACTTCTACTCCAGCTGCAGCAGCGTTCTCATCATTAACAAATATTTTGAACGGCTCTCCAGCTTCAACAAATGAATTCGGGTATGCATTAAATTCTATCCAAGTTTCAATCGGAGGTATAGCATAAAGAGCAGCAATTCCAGTTGCATCAGTTACAGCAGCGCTAATACCGATTCTAAGCCAAAACAATTTCTCAGTTGACAATGTAGCCGGAGGCTCAAATCCAAGATCTTCGCTTGCAACTGCAGAAACCCAGTCAAATGGAAGATTGGCTATTGTTATCGCACCATCTTTTGCAAGGGCAACACCTGCATTTGTTGTTCCATCGGTTATCGCTACGGTTGCCCATGCCCTTCCATTCCAATAACTAGCAGAAAGAGTCGAAGCCACTGCATTAACATTTGCGCCCATATCAACATCTAGGCCACGGAATAACTGCGGAGAACCAACATAAATATAATCATCTGTCGCATCCATTCCAGTTAAAACAATGGCCGTATCTTCCTCGTCTACTGTCGTGCCATCAATTACAGTTACAATAGCTTCCGGAGCATTTGCACGAAGGCCAAGAGAAACAAAGCTAAGAGGAGTATCTAGAACTGGTCTAGGAATCGCGCCAGCCAAACTAGTTAATCCACCAGCAGTTAATCTAGCTGCCACATAATAAGAGTCTGGATCAAATGCCGAGCCAGCAGGGCCACCTTTTACCCAATCTACTGGCTGAAATCCCCAGACCATTCTTGTATTATCTTCATTGCCGGCTCTTGCGAGAGTCGGGCCCCCGAGCGCTTCCTGCGTCAAATCAATATATTCTGCAAATTCGCTCCAGTCAGTACCATTCCAATATAAAAGAGCATCAACTTCTGCTGTCCCAGTCGAATGCGCGGTCATTTGCCACATAATTGAAGAGAACTTTTCAGTATATCCAACCATAATTAAGTCATTAACACCCCAGGCCGCACCACCGACCAGTGCAGCAACTGTATTTGATGCAGCAGTATAATAAGTATCAAGATCCGAATCATACAAAAGAACATTCGTTGCATCTACAGTAACTGGATGCCCGGCAGAAACAAAAAGAACCGGAGCAGTATTCGCATTAGATGCAGTCGTATGGTTAATAAGGAACTTATCTACTGCGACCCTACGATCAAGTGTTAAACTACCAGCAAGCTCTAGCCCCTGCACATCTGGAGTAGTATTTGCGGTCAATGAAATAGAACAAACTGGTAAAGTATTATCGGTAAAACCTTGACGACCATCTAAATAATTTCTAATATTCTCAGACCATGCACTTCCATCATCTTCACCCATCGGCTCAATAAATCCGCCAGCAATATCTTCTAACTTAATCCACCGTTGGGCTTGTTCACTAGTACATGAGAAAACCTCACCGGCCCTATATGCACCAAGGCCACCTATTCCAAAATAACCATCTCCGACCTTCTCTGTTACCTTGAATTTAAGAAAATTTGCCATTTTATATTTCCTCCTTAAAAAATAAACTACAACACCTATTCTAGTATATACTATATCTATAGAAAAAATCCTTCGCGAATTTTAGTTTTTTTTATTATTTTTTTATGTTTTTCTTTGGGGTTTCTTTAGTTGAATAAATCACATTTTTTGGAAAAATAAGTGTAAAAGTAGCTCCAACTCCTGGAATTCCGCTTGCTAAGATTTTTCCATTGTAGAGTGCCATGATTTTTTTGCAGATTGTTAATCCTAGTCCAGTACCTTTTTTATTTTTATTTAGCTTCTTAAATGGATAAAAAATCCGTTCTGCGAGTCGATTATCGAAACCAATCCCATTGTCTTTTATAGCTATTGTATGAAATTCAGTTCCCATATTTTTAATAAATTCATATTTAATCGAAATTTTAAGCTTTTCGTCTGCTTTTCTAAAATTAATTGAATTTTCAATTAAATTGGAAAGAAGTTCCTCTAGTTTAAGTGGGTTCATTAAAAGAACTGGTAAGTTATTATATTCGAATTCTATTTCATAATCAAGTCTATCTGAGAAATTATGTCGCATTTGTTCGAAAAATTCATCAAGATCACACAATTCTACTTTATCGATGTCTAATTTTAATTTTCCATACTCGTTAAAATCCTCAATCAATAAAATAGAACTATCTGAAATATTAACAATCCTATTCAAGTGAGCAAATATTTTTCCTATATCAATTTCAGTATCTTCAAGCAATGTTGCAATTATCTTAGATATAGATCGAATATTTTTAAAAGGAGACTTTAGATCATGAGTAACAATTGAAATAAATTCATCGAGATCAAGACAGGCTGGATTTTCTCTAATAAATACCATGAGCAAATATGAATTCTTTTCAAATTCAAATCTTCCAATATCTATATAATACTTAATTTTACCGTCACTTATTTGTATGGACGACTCCAAAAGAGCCCTCGGATTCTTATTATTTTTAATCTTATTAATAATATTTTGATTAATAAATGGGAGCGAACCTAATTCTTTCCCAAGAATATTCTCTGCATCCAAATAAAAATCTTTGATAAATAAATCATTCATTTTAATAATATTAAAAGTATTTAAATCAATTAAAATTGCTGGATCTTTTAGATAATCAAAAATATTAATAAAAAAAACTTGATATTTATCTGCATATCGCTGCTTAATTAATAAATGAAATAAAATTATAGGTATAGTTACGATAATTGTGAATTCAATGTATCGAATTATAATATCTTCATTATAATAAATATTAACAAACAATAAACCAAGAAGCATAATTGCAATCATAAAAGAAAAACTAATTGTTTTATAGTTCATTGAATTTTTCCCCTGGGCCTTAAAATAAAAACCCCTATTGCTTTAATTAATTCTTTAAAAAAGGTATTTTATCCTTTTTTTATAAATAACTATATGAATATATCTTCATAAGGAGTCACTAATGAACAAATTTAATATTTGGGTAATTGACGACGAAGAAGCATATCTAAAAATATTTTATGAAAATATTCATAATAAATTCGAAGATATTAATATCAAGATGCTATTAATTGACGACGACGGGGAAAAACAACTTCAAGAACTCATCGAAAACTTATTTAAAATAGATATTTTGCTCATAGACTGGGAAATGCCCCAATATACTGGGGAAGAATTAATTGACAAGATTTTCCAAAATATCAATTACAAGAATGCCCTAAAAAGGCCCACGATTATTCTAAATACTCAATACTGGAAAGATACAGATAAATGCATCAATAGTATGAAAGCAGGAGCGGATGATTGCGTAACATTCGATAAATATGAATTTAGCAAACTATGTGATTTAATCGCAAAACATATAGAATTAAAGAAAGAAAGAAACAAAGTAGATATAAAATTAGATGAACTAATTAAGAAACAAATCGTTTTTTAGAATGGCAACCCTCCGCCCATTCCTCCAGACTGTTGCCCTTTGCCTTTAAGTTTCTTAATATGTGAAAGAGAAATTTGCTGAATAGAATTCATTAGTCCCTCAAGGCTAGTTACTTTATTTATCGTATTAAATTCTTTGTCTTTACTAAGTCTTTCCCATTTTTTATTTTTATTTCTCTCTCTTTCCTTGTTTACCGTTTCGATATCTCTTTCGGCATCTCGTTCTTCTCTTTTCCCTCGTTTATTTGTATAACCTCCGCCATTTTTTTTGCCACCATACTCTTCCCATATTTCTAATGCGATATTTTCAAGATCATCGGAATCGGCAAGCCTATTAAAAATCTTCGCATCAAGAATAATTTTTTCAACTGAATCGAGCGGTCCTGGAATAATTGGATGTAAATCACCCTGGGGTTCTTGTGGGGCATCCATGGGCGGTGCAAGTCCAGGAAGTTGGGCCAATCTTTTAAACTTTTTCATAGTTTCTCCTACATGAAATTTGATGGATCTAAAATATCTTTTTCATTATCTAAGTATTTAATACCAATTTTAGGCTGGAAATCCCTTGTATTTACTGTTATTCCTGGCAAAATATTTAGACTATCTTTTTTAACTAAATGCCCAAACATAAATTCCATATATTCTAGATCCCCTGAGGAAGTGCAAGATGCTCGATAAATAATAGAATTTACTTTCCCCGATAAATCTATGTGCGATTGTATAATTTCTCCTGAATTATATGCCCTAGGAATAGCGCAGCCTATCTTCGTTGTAATATTATTCTTTAAATTGCTTAAAAGGAAGTCTCCTGTTTCAATTTCTACTGCATATAATTCATTAAGTACCCCATTAATTAATCCAAACAAAATCATATTTTCCATTGGCAATTCATCATATTTGCAGACAACTTCTCCAAGATGATTATACTGATGAATTAATGAATTTACCAAGGGAAATTGTTTATCGTTAACAATTATCTCTTCTGCGTCATATTTAGCGAACCAAAAAACTGGCAATTTAGCTACTATTTCCAAACTATTTCCTATCCTTTGCTAATTTATCTCGAAGATATTGATTTTCCGGCTTATTAATACAATGAGCACAAATATAAAGATCGCCCACAGTGGGCTTCGGCGGTTCATGGACTCCGTCAATGAATCGCATTCCTTTCAATTCATATCCACATAGATCGCAATGAACTTGAATAATTGGTTTCCCTATATGCTTAGCGAATAAACACTTTGGTTTTTCTTCATCTAAAACTAAATGAGGATAATAAAGACACATCGGAGTCATAAATCCTTTGCCATTTTGTCCATATTTATTGCATACGGGACACAATTTTCTCGCTTCTTCTGGTGTTAAATTCTTGGTTGAAAAATTCATTTAGCTTCCCCCTATGAGCTTTGGCGGGGGCAAATGCCCCCGCCAAAGCAAAAACTATTCTTCTAGTTGAGTCCCCATGTCATCGTCATCATAATCACTAATAATACCCATTCTAATTAGTTTAGCACGACGCTTTCTTCTTTGTTTCTTCGATGGATATTTAAGCCTATGTTTTTCTGACTTTGACATATAGTATCTACTATAATTTTTAGTTTTATCATTATATGCTCGACTTGCTCTAGCTATTTTTTCTTCGATTGACATTTTTAAATATTTTTTATCAAATTCGATTTTATTCTTAATTTCCTGTTGCAATTGTTCTTCATATTCCTTTTGATAATCTTTTGACATTCAATCATCCCTTAAACATTCTTTTTATTGTCTTAAGCGACTCGCTAACAATAATTTTCTTTCCAAATGCTCTTTTTCCATAATTTAAAAAATATTTTGAATAAATATAATAACAAATATCTTTTAGCACAATTACAATTAAATCATTCGCATCATTAGTATAACAACCTCCTATCAACTTAACACCACTATATTCCTTATTATGAAATACTTTATTTCCGGCTCTTATTAATTTCCTACGAGTCTTAATCGAATTCAAAAAAAGACCTTTTCCGTTCCCATTCTCATCCAAAAGAATAATTCTATCTTCCTTGGATTCATTTTCTGGAACTAGAAAAAAAGAAACTATTTCATCTCCTTCTTTTAAATCGAAAGCCTGGGCACCAACGGTGCTCCTTAATTTCAGCGTCGCACAAATTGTAGGCGAAGATTTTAAAATTCTACCATTGCGAGAAATAAATAAATAATTACATCCTCCATTATCTAAGTGCGCATCTATAATTTTAGCTCCAGATACTCTAATTAAGCGAACGGGAAAATTCCATCCTCTCTCTAAAACTGCAGAAACTAAGATCCGTACTATTCTTCCTGAACTCGTTCCTATTATTATACTACTCTTGAGCTCATCTTGTCCAATGATTACAAAAGTAGATAATTCGCCAAGAGAATTTAAATTCCTATTGAAAATATATGAATTTATATCACTAACATGCGATAGAAAATATGAACCACTCGGGGAAATTGATAAAATAATATCATCCTCATGGCAACGTAGAATATTAATATAATCGCCGAATTTTTCATTCGCACGAGTCAATAATACACTATTAATTCTATCACTAGTTATTATTTTGTTATTTACATCATATAATAAATATACCATTTTATTCATGGAAAAACCTCATGAAATATTATATCATAATTGGAAAAGAAAAATGATTTTAGGCATCGATCCTGGCAATTTAAGAAACTATAAAAGCTCCAACAATGGGATCTGTCTTTTTGATGAAGAAAAAGATTTTGTAGAAAAAGCATGCACATGTGTTGGATTTTCCGATTTAGAGAAATATGTTCTAAATACATTAGATAATTATCCATTCAATATTATCGCAGTCGAAATAACAACTAGCTTCTCCGGAAGTGCTAAAATAGCTGCCGGAGTCCATGAAACAATCGGAGCACTCAAATATATGGTTAGGCCATATGGAACAGCTGTCAAGGAAGTCTCCGCAATCAAAGTCGCAAACTTCATTTCCCCGCATAGCACAAAGAGTGAAAGAATGAAATGGGTTTTCGAGAATTATAGAATTCCCTGCGATGAACATACCGCAGATGCTACAATTATTGCAATTATGGCTAGCAAAAATAAAATTGCACGAACATTTCGTTGGCTTAAATAATATCATTTTATTGTCGATGCTCTCGGTTTTCCGCATACCTCAATTACTTCATCCATCTCTTTGCAAATAATATTATTAATCTTAACAGAGCTATTTATCGTTTCCTCTAAATTTTGATTTTTCTTAATCAAGCTATTATATTCGTTATCAATAATATCTCTTTCAAGCTTACTGATGTTCCGAATTCGCATATTTGTAATAAATTCAGCCTCTTCATTTGTAATTTTCAAAAGATCCTTTAAATTCGCAATCAATTGTGCATTGGTGGAACTATTCTTAATGACCTCAATGACTTTATCTATTTTTGCAGAAACCTTGCGATATAGTTCAAGGACCTTGAGCCTATTCTTATTTTTCTCTATCTCAATGATAATTTTCTTCTTAATAATTTCTCTTCGATTATCGCAAAAAATATGCATTAATTCAACGAGCCCCATCATTTTTGGTTTTCCCTTAGTATCAAGCATATTCATATTAACATGAAAATTAATTTTGAGTCGAGTCTTATTGAAAAGAATTTCAAGAATTTTCTTCGGATCTTCGCCGGATTTTAAGTCAACAACCAATTGCAAACCATTCTCTGAATCCGAATAGTCCTGGGCAGACAAAATGCCTTCTAATTTCTTTTCCTTGACGAGCTTAACGATCGACTCAATAACCGAAGAAGCAGTAACTTGATATGGAAGCTCTGTGAAAATAATTTGATATCTTTGCCCAACTTTCTTAATTTTTCCATTTGCCCTAATTTCAAATGAACCTTGGCCAGTTAAAAAATAATTATTAATCCCATCATTGATGTCCCGAATTGTCCCCCCTGTGGGAAAATCTGGCCCCAAGACGATTTCTCTAATCTTTTCTAATTTCGCATTCGGATTTTTTGCAATAAATTTGATTGCATTGGCAATTTCGGTAGGATTGTGTGATGGAATTTTAGATGACAGGGAAACAGCGATCCCAGAGTCACCATTGATCAAGAGAGATGGAAATTTGCCAGCGAGGTATGCTGGCTCTTTGACGCGGCCATCATAATTATCTTCGAAGGGGACAATTCCAGATACTGTATCTTCAAGGAGCATTTCGCCGGCCATGGACAATTTTGCCTCAATATATCTCTGGGCTGCAGGTGGGTCACCGTCTGCAGAGCCAAAATTCCCCTGGGGAATAATTAAAGGAACCATAATATTCCATTCTTGCCCAAGCCTAGTCAATGCGTCCGCAACTGCGCGATCCCCGTGAGGATGATAGTCTGCCAATGTTTCTCCGACGATTCCAGCTACCTTCCTGAAATTCCCTGAGCTAAAAATCTTCTTCGTATGCATCGTCCATAAAATTCTCCTTGCAACTGGCTTGAGCCCATCGTTGCACATAGAAAGTGCCCGATCCGAAATTACATACATTGCATAGGGCACAAATGACGACTGCATAATATCTTCCATAAGTTCTTCCTGAANNGGCATCTTCCATAAGTTCTTCCTGAATTCTCTTCTGCAAAGCTACTTCTCCTTAAAAATCTTCAACATAATTACTGGCATTATTGAAAATGAATTCTTTTCTGGCCTCAACGTCGCTACCCATGAGAATTGAAACAATATTATCTAATTTTTCAATGTCATCTATTTTAACTTTAATTAATTTTCTAGTCCTAGGGTCCATGCATGTTTCCTTAAGTTCATCACAATTTTGTTCTCCGAGGCCTTTGAATCTTTTAATTCTTGCGCTCCTTGATTTTCTTGCATTCTGCATTTCTGCTTCCGAATAATAATATGCTTTACTTTTTCCATCTTCGATGCAATAGAGAGGGGGCTTAACAACATAAACATTCCCATTCTCAAGCAATGGACGCATATATCGAAAAATAAAAGTCAATAAAAGTGTACGAATATGATATCCATCGTAATCTGCATCCATAAGAAGACAAATTTTACCATATCTCAAATTATCTAAATTAAAACCATTAACGCTACTATTTGTATCCGAATGAATTCCGCAACCTACTGCCGAAATGATAGCATTTAATTCTTCATTTTTCAAGATTTTGCTAATCGATGCCTTTTCAACATTCAAAGACTTGCCCCTAATTGGCATAACTGCTTGATAATTCGAATCCCTCGCTTGTTTTGCTGGACCAGCTGCACTGTCTCCTTCTACGATAAATAATTCAGTATTGTCTGGCTTATTTGATTTACAATCAACTAGTTTGCCAGGAAGAATGACTCTAGATATTCCACTATTCTTTCTAACGATCTCTCTGGCCCTCTTGGCTGCATCTTTCGCCTTTCTAGTGACTAACGCATTATCAATAATGCGCTTCAAAAGGCCATTTTTTAATTCTTTCTCTAAAAATTCAGAGCATAAATTAGAAACTATGCCCTCTACATCTGCATTCCGCAACTGTGTCTTCGTTTGGCCTTCAAATTGCGGCTGAGGAACATATATAGAGATAACAGTAAAAATTCCATTCCGTACTTCCTCGCCGGAAAGATTGTTTTCTTTCTCTTTTAGTATATTATTGTCTCTACCAAGTTTATTTACAATCCTAGTCAATGTATTTTTGAACCCAGTAATATGAACTCCGCCATCTACATTATAAATATTATTCGCATACCCTCGAATATCTTCTCGGTCCGAATCTGTATAAATAAATGCAAACTCTACAGAAACATTGTCTTGTTTCCCTTTGAAATAAATTGGCTTCGTAGGAAATCTCTCTGCATACTCTCCTGTTTCTTCTAGAATAAATTCCTGGATGCCCAATTTTGATTTAAAAACTACTTTTTCCTCATTATCGCGCTCATTAATGAAAATAAATTCAACATTCGGTAGCAAGTAACTAAGCTCTTTTAATCTATTTTTAATAATATCTGGTTTAAAATTAATAACTTTGAAAATTTCTTTATCAGCCAGGAATCTAATTTTCGTTCCACTCTTATTTTTTGAGCCACGAGTTGCTTTCGGTGGATTTTTGGGGACTGGAGTTCCCTTTTTATATCTACGTTCCCATTTCTTGCCCTCGCGATGAACAGTAACCTCCATCCATTCGGAGAGAGCGTTCGTCGTCTTGACTCCTACTCCATGAGTTCCACCAGAAGTAGCGTATGTCTTCGTATGAAATTTTCCACCAGCATGGAGTTCGGTCATGACCAAGTCAATTGTTGGAACATTTTCTTCTGGATGGATACCACATGGAATTCCTCTACCAAAGTCCTCTACGGAGAGAATATTATCTTTTTCCAATGTAACAATTATTCGATTGCCGTAACCCTCAAGGCTTTCATCTGTAGCATTATCAATTACCTCATAAAGAATATGATGCAAGCCACGATTGTCTGTCCCACCAATATACATTGCAGCCTTTTTGCGAATGGCCTCTACTCCACGCAGGACACTAATACTAGATTCGTCATATTTCATAAATAATTACCCTCCGAAAATACTATGACTGTAGGTAAATCAAACTTCTTATTCAGAATCTTTTCCTAATTGTTCATATATCATATTTAAATAATCTTTACTTAACTGGACATAAGAGAGCCCACACTGGCTTGCTTTTTTTGCCTGTGAAATCAAATTCTTCAAAACGAAAATAGCCTCAACTGAACTTAAATGATAATTGCATAGCCTAATTATAACATTGCAGGCCCTAGAAATGTCATTGTTTCTAACTATCTTCGCATTCCAATCAGATACCATTTCGCAGTAATTAATAGAAAATCCAACAAAGTCTTGCATCAATGGAATAGAGATAACTAAGTCTTCTAGTGTTTTCAAAGAACTCAAAATGTTTTTGATTTCATCTTCAGTAGCAACGACTTCCTTATTTTTCTCATGTACTTTTAACGAAGCATCTAGAAAATGAAAATTATTTTTAAACAAAGATGAACTCTTCCCAAGAATGCCAAGTGCCCCAGTATTATTTAGGAACCCTAAAATTATTTCCTTGTTCATATATGTCCCCTAGTTCATAATATATTTTATTTAAAATTGCCAATCTAAAATGTTGTCTCTGGCAATCGATTGGGGAAGCAATAAAAAAATCCTTCGTCTTCTCATATTGCTCACCAAAACAAATTCTTTTGCAAGAAGGAGCCATTGGACAATTATAACAATTTGCTGAATTATTTTTATCAACAAGAAAAATAGCAATAAACATCTCAATATTTTTACTAATTATGGATGCATCTTCGAGAAGATGTCCACTTTCGCATACAGCCGTATTCATTCTGTGATGTGGTATTATAACACCATCATAACGAAAGCACAAGGGCCTATATGCATTCGAATACATCCAGAAATCATCACCAGACCAAACTCTATTGGAATTCTCCCAAAAATATTGAACTATATTCCTCAATGATGCTTCGTAGTTTTTATAATCTGTTATCTTCGCACTTTGATTTTCAACTATATATCGTGGATTTCCTTTTACTGAAAAAATTTCATTCCCATCAAAAACTAAATAATTAGCAGATAAATTAGAAAAACTATAAGTATTTATCTTAATTTTATCCGATAAATTGTTAAGATTTAATTCATTTTCTACATCTAAATTAATTTCTATTTCATCAATGAAATCTAAATTTGCTACTTCATTTACTGCATAAATAGTTTTTTCGTTATAAAAAGCATTCTCGCTAACTACTCGGATCGAGAAGTTTTCTTGATTCCATGCATAAATAGAATCCAAAATACTAAAATCTAAACTAAATTCCCTCGTGTTTGAATTTAGCATATATTTATGGCCTGGGCTAAACGGAGCATCGAGACAAAAATCATATTTATTATTTTTCATTGATGAGATTGCGAAATTAAAAAGCAAATTGTTTTCTTCTTGATATTGTGAAATATCACAAATTTTCGCAGCCCATTCTCTATTTTCCATTGAGCATGCCTTTCAAAAGCTTCTGATATGCCCCATTCCCAAAAATTCTAACCAAGGAAACAGGGGCAAGATGAGGACTTCCGCACATCATAAGATATTCAGTAGGACATGGCAATGCACTATGAATAAAAGAAGCAAACATGCTACACAATTCATTATTCAAAAAAACCCTATCTATTTGCCCAATTTCTGCAGCAGCCTTGATCATTGCCATAGTGCTATTTAATTTAAAATGTGGTTGATTATGATATGAAGAAAGAACATAGCACAATCTAGAAACTTCAACTGGATTATTCGCATCAACAACGAATCCATTATTGATATATTTAAGAGATTCAAGATCGAAATTAGTTATTCCATATTCATGCTTAGTGTCTATCTTAGATAAATTCTCAAGATAATCTTCACGATTGCTGAATAATGTCCTATGGCAAATATGCATATCCCCATTGTGTCCTAGGCACCACATAGCATTCCCAGCGCCACAGGTAAATTCTTTATGCTGAAAATATAAATTTGATATTTTACCTAAATTCTGATTAATTTTTCGTTTATATGAATTTCTGCTATTAAAATAATTTCTTTTTTCAAGCTTATCCACTTCGTCGAGATATTCGCATACTTTTGCCCATAAAATTCCGTCATTTTTTGTATATTTTCCTGGAAGTGCTAGGCTAGCAATTGGATCAATATTACAGGAAAACTTGGGTTTTAATTTCTTTATGTTATTATCCAATTGTTTGCAGAAACTAAAGACATTTTTAACATTTTCTATCGATTCCGATAAATACTCAATATTTCCAGATCCCCAGGTCATTTTGGAATTAACTTTAATATTGAGCCTTCCTAGATCTAATTTATTAACCTCGTCAATAAATTTATAAATATTCTTTTCTATTTTTTCTGTTGCTCCCGGGGCTCGATTAACGTCGGTAATCGATTCGTCTCCATCTATAGAAATTTGGATGCCCAGTTCTCTTTCGGTTTTCTTCGGGAAAATCTTAATAAAGTCTAAAATCATATCCACCGAAGTAATAAAATTAGTAGAAAAAAATATTCGATTTAATTTAGGGAAATATCCAAAAAGTTTATTTATTTTTTTTCCCAATGTCGGAAGAAGAAAAGATGGTTCTCCACCCCATAAAGATAAATTAGTTAAATCTTCACCATATAGTTTTTTTAAATCCATGAAATATTCTTCAGATTCTATTTTTGCTAAAATTTCTTTATGAATACTTCCCATACAATTCAACTTAGGAATATAACAATAATTACAATTTAGATTGCAGACTGCAGATGCAAAGATTTCGCATGATCGATAATTAAACTTCATAATTTTGTCCCTAAGTCATTAAAAATATCACCAATTGTTAAGTTTCCATGCACCTTCGTAAAGCACCATTGTGCTAAAAAGGCAAGAGAGTCTTCATCGGCTTCACCGCCATTATATACAGACAATAAATCAATATATTCTTTCCCAGCGAAAAGATCGCCTTCGCGTTTTTTATTTATATCTTCTACGTAAATAAAATCGTAGCCATTGCGATTATCGTCTTGAGTAAAAGAAATCTTATTCATTGCGGTTTTATCTTTATATACATTATTAAAAATGTCAATCAAATGCATATCTTCTTCAACGACTGTTACTGAATTGACATTGTTTTTCTCAGCAATTTTAATTGCCGAATATCCAATATCCAATCCAATAATTAAGACATTTCCGTAGGCCTTTTTAATTGCAGTAAATGCCCGTTGAATGCTCGAAGGCCCGAAGGTAGGCCTAGTCTTCGAATTTAAAGCGAAAAGCATACAATTTAGTTCAAACCTATGGCTTGAAAATAAATACTCATCATAGTTCGTTTCTACAAAAAAGACAGAAGTATTCTTATCCAATGTATTTGTGTCTTGTATAAAAGAGGCTATTTCGCTTTTAATAAATTCTGGATCGAATGGATTTGTTTTATATATATTCTTATACTTAAAAAGCTTATTTTTTAATTTCTCTCTTTTCTCTGGAATTTCAAGCAATGCATTTATTATGTTTTGAACTTTAACAAAATATTCTCGATTTCTTTTTCGACTATCTTCAAGGGACCCTGGGAATGAACGACAAAATTGACAATATTGTTCTAGATTATTCTTATCTAGACAAAAAGTCGGTGGATATTTTAATGATAAATACTTCATGTGTGGATTGTCTATGACAATGACCTTCCTATTGAGCAAAGTCGCCCAATATGCTCCATAAAAAGAATTTGTAACTACTATATTGCCTGAAGCTAAAAAATCTAATGCTTCAGAGAGAGTTTTAGGCTCTAAATTTGACTTCTTCGGGAGATTTAGTCCAAGATCCTCACCTTCAAAATAAAGAACCATTTCTTCCGTAGCTTCCCTTTGCTTGTCGAATGCACTATGCATACAAGAAACATCTGGGACATAAATATTATTAGAAAGCCCAAAATCTCTTGCTCCAGCTAATGTAGACTTCTTAATAAAAGAAAGATCATAATCAGAAATAACTACATTATCTATTCCGGAGCCCCAAAGGATTTTACCCAACGCATATATATTTACATAATCAAGAACATTACTCTTCCGAATTACATCGCCGCCAGTGAATATAACAATTTCATCCTTAAAATAAAAATTAACTAAGTTATTGAAATCTATTTCTAGAATTTTATCTGGAAAAACAAAATAATGAGCAGGCGAGGCATATTTATACTCAATGGACCTAGGATCTAATCTATTAACAAAGTAAATCATTTTTGGATCCAATTCTGCAATATTTCTTGAAATCTTTCTTTCATTTTTCGATAATTAAATCTTTCTTGTGCTGTTTGTGAAATTGCGTTTGAGATTGGGGTCAAATCCTTTCCGTAGTTTAACATTTCTTTCATGTTCTCAATTAATTTATCTGATTTTTTCGATCCAAAATATAATCCATCTGCCCAACTTAGCCAATTATTGTTATAGGATGGATCATTTTTGACTAGTGGAATTGTTCCACAAAACATAGCTTGCAATAGTGTCCAATTAAATGGTTCTGGGATATTCGCATGAGGAAGAACGAAATATTTATATTCATTAAAAATTTCGGGGACATCTAATTGTGGAACAATTCCGTGCAAAATTATATTCGAAGCATTTTGGATATTTTCATTGATTTCATTTCCTTCAAAAATCCTCCCATAGCAATCGAGAAGCATATCTGTCTTCGCAAATAAATCAATAAATTCTAGTTCCATTTTATGCGGAAGAATATTTCCTAAATACAAGAAATTCTTCCTTCTTTGTCCCCATGGAACTGTAATTTTAAATACTTCTGGGTTCGTTGGGCAAAACCAGGTTTCTAATTTATCCTGTAATTTCTTTGGGAATATTTGTCCAGGCTCTAATTCATTTAATGTAAAAATATAATCAGCTATATTTAAAAAATAATCCTGAAAAAAAATCTGTTCATTCGGATCATTAAATTTTTCAATCATTGTCGATGAAACATAATTAATAAAAAATATTTTAGTGCTTGGTTTATGTTTTTTCCAGAAATATGTTGCTTCAATAACTCTTTTAAAATATTCATTTAAAATTAGAATATCTGGATTAAATTTTTCTATTTCGTTATAGATTATTGGAGATGGATTTTGATGTTTATAATTTAAGATTTCACAATTCTCAAGCTCCTGCATCCATGACAAAAAAATATTTCCCGAATATTCGAGAGCAGAACCGACATCCTGATTAATAAAAAATATCTTCATAGTTACTCTTTCCCAAGATATTTTGCTAATTTTTTATTTTTAAAACATAGATCCATATAAATTGCTAAAAACTTTTCTCCATTTTCTTTTAAATTAAAATATTTATTTTCATTATTTGACATCCAATTTACATTTTTCCCCAGTAATTCTACGAAGAGTCCTAGATCGGAACTAATTGTATATATTTCGTTGAATAGTTCATATGAATTATTATATACAATATCTATGCCATTTATCTGTGGAATATCCATATCGATACTTTCTGGCCTATATGCTATTGAACTCTTTGGGTTTTGTAAAACTATTTCATTGCACATCTCTTCCATGCTTTGAAATTCTTTTTCAGCCAATACAAATTGATTAGAATTTTCATTTTCCCCAAGAATTAGAATATCATATTCTTTTTTTGCTTCATTTCCATCTATTTTAAAAATAGATGATTTCAAGATACTTTGCAAAAGTCCATTATTCCGAGCCGTACTTTTCATGAACTTCTCGAATAGCTCTGTATTTCCGAATTTTGATTGCACATTTGGCTTTGTACTAATTCTGGAGAACTTATTTAAAAATGAATTATCAACGAACATACACTTTGCCTTTGTATTTATGCAGCATTCGTGGATCGTTCTAGACAAATAGTTTGCTGAATCTTTTACAAAAACAAGATCGCCTTCTTCGAATAAATATCTAAGCGACGCATATAGTTTATTTATCTCTGCAATTATATATAAAAAATTAAAAGTTTTCTTTTTATTCTTAATATAATATTCCAATATATAATCATAATCTATTGGATAAATGCATCCAACATTGAGCTTATGATAATCAAAATAAATATTAATTATTTTTTCATTATCTAGAATTAATTCATCGTCTTCTGAAATTATTTTGATCGGCAAAAAACTTGGTTCCGATATAATTTCAAAAAATTCATTATTTTTTCCTAAGAAAAGATAATTCATTATGTTTCCTTTATGGCATAATTACGGGAGGACATGGTGGCAATGTATCTGGGTTACAGCCTGGAGAATCTGAACCAAGATTTGATCCGAGGTTTGAAGAATAATTAGTCCCAAGATCTGAAGCATGATGGCTAAGGCATCCTGGTTGAGAGTGTATAGATCCTGTGTGTGGCATACAGTAACTATGTCCTACTTCAACAGTAGCATTGTGATATTGGTTATATGGTGTTCGATTCGAAGATTTATCGGCACCATCATGAGAAATATCATCTCCTGGATAATATGCAGAATAATTGCCACTCTTATCTCCACTTTTATGAGAGGAATCATGTGAAGACAATTGTCCTGAATTATTAGTTACGTAGTCACCTGATTCCAATGCAGTATTTTCCGAACCATAATACCCAGAAAATGCATTCTGGTCGTGTCCTGCATTATCACTTCCAAGATGCGAAGTAAAATGCGATCCATGATCTCCATCGCAATAAGAAACTCTATCGCAAAAGCATTTTTGTCCTAAACTATCATAATTAGTTCTAATCTCCGTAATTTGGGTAATATTGGTATGATCATGATATATTTTTACACCGGATATTAATTCACTTTTCCAAGTAAAACCCATATTTCGTTCCTTTTAGTTATTTTGATTTGCAGTCTGATAGTGCTGAAGTAAAACAGGGGCATTATTTGTTGAATAATGTCCAGACAATTGCGCACTATCATCATATCGATCTTCAGCGCTATCATATCCAGTATAATTATTAGAATCATCAGAAGTACAAGCAGCCAAATCCTGCGTTACTTGATTTGTTCCCAAGTGTGTCCCGTAATTTGTTCCATCGTCCCCAGTATTAACGCTAGCATTGTGTCCAACATTGTCACCACTATGCTCTGAACTACAATGAGTATTCTTATCAACAGTCCAATGTATAACCTGTGCAGTCGCACATCCAGCTTCCACTATATAATCAGTAATACAATCTAGACCACTTTTGATTGCATCAATTACATCTTTCAATTCTTCCCATTCATTAAAGGAAATCTTATCGCCAACTGCAACTGGTAAATAATCCCAAGCAAACGAAGGACATAGGCAATAATGAGGAATTAAATAATCATTTTCAATCTTCTCTTGAATTTCATTCGGATGAATTGGGCGAATATTTGCTCCCTGCGTCATTGTTGCAGTCGTATTTGCATCTGATAAACAATTAGTCCATGTTCCCATTCTGTTCCCTTAGCCTATTGTCAATTGATTGCAAATAGTGCTTGCTTAATTCTACCCCAGGAAAAGCATAATTAGACATATCACGCATTTGAGAAAGCATCTTCTTAGTTAAATCAAGCATTTCTACGCTAGTCATATGATATTGAGCAAATCTATCTACAATTTTCGCCATCTTGATAATTTCATCATTCTTCGCAAGTTCATTACTCCAATTAAATGCTAAAAGAGAAAAATTCATCATTAATCCAAGAAATTCCTGAGAAACAGAAAAATCAATAAAAATATCATGTAAAATATTTAAACTATTAATTACGGTACGAATATTGCAATCAGTAATTTTAACTTCTTTGTCTTCTTGGGCCAATTTAATATCATGCACAATGAACTCTTTCGCATTTTTTAAAATATCCATGCGGCGTCCAAGAGTTTGTTTGATGCTCATAGAATTTAATAAATTATCTAAATTCTTAACACATTCTTCGAATCCGTTCATAGTAATCCTTCCAAAGCATCTAAGTTTACTTTCTTTTCTTGCCCGACTATTCCTTTTATTTCATCGTAGACACCAATTTTCTTAAAAGCCTTAATTAAAGAACTAATTTTAGCAAATTCTAATCTACATACACTTGGGATAGGAGTAAATAAATCACCAGTCTCTTCATATTGTGATCCGAGACACCCACCGTTGCACAAATTCTTAATAATGCATGTTTCACAATAGGGCATATTTTCTACTTTCACAGAATTAACTGCTAAAAATAATTCAATATTCTTCACATCGAGATCAACTATCTCATCATTCTCAACTAAGAATGTTCCGGTCTCCATGAATTTATAATGTAGCCTATGACAAGGAGCAAATGTTAGATCTCCTACTCGAAGGCACATCGTGCTCTGAATAGAGCAACCAATTCCCCGGCCTACTGTGCTAAGCCAAGAGGCAAGCATATTGAAACCTTTTTGTTCAAAGATGAATTTTCTAAAAACATCATAAGACTTCTCACACTTATTCCAAGTCCAATCAACGAGAAATTCCAAGAATTGCCCAAATTGCACACATTGCTCCGCAGTCCATTCAATGTTACGAATTTCAAGCAAATAAATATTTCGCCAATCTATTCCGTATTTTGAAAACATATCCTGAAACCAGAGAAAATTCTTTTGCCACTTATCAATATTATCCGAATAGATCATCGGATGAAAACCATATCCATATTGCTTAGCAAAAAGAAAGACTTTATGATAAAAATCATCATCTCTAATATTTTTTCCAGCAAGATTGGGCCGATTGTCGTCCATATATTTCCCATCTATCGATGCAGAAACATTGGCCCGAATGCCTACTCTTTGCAAATTTCGCAAACAAGCATGCATCCTCTGTGTTAATTTCTCGCTTCGAATGAAATTCATGTTGCTTGGGATTGAAATTGTATTACAAATTGGCATTCTATTCTCATATGAGAATTTAGCTATTTCATCCAAAACATTGAATCCGATATCTCTCATAAAAATATCTCCGCCAAAGATTTCAATCTTTGGCTTAAATTGATTCTTACTTAGCCATTTAAGCAAAATATTTAAATTTTTTAAAATTTGTGAATCTTCCTGTACCTTTGCATCTGGAAAATATTGGTCACCAAATTTAGCGATATAACAATACTTACAATTTAATTCACACTTCGCATTCAAATAAAGTTCTAGGCTTCCATAATTATTCTTCCAGGGTTCCTTTTTCCCATGATCTCTCCATGAGCTATAAAATGTTCTTTCGAGAAAATTGAGAAGAAGTTCCTTTTGCTCTTGCCTATAGCTCATAGTTCCTCCAAGCATGCCTTAAAAATTTCTTCAAAGGCTCCATTCGCAAATAGTCTAATAATGCTAACTGGTATCAAATGTGTAGATCCATTGGTTAAAAGAGCTTCAGCAGGGCATGAAAATGAATTATTCATAAACATAGTAAATAGTCCTGCGAATTCCTTATTTAAATAACATTTATTTGCTTGCCCCGCGAGGACCATCTCAGTCAAAATTGCAGTATTAAAAGAATCTTTAAGTTTAAAGAAATTATGATAGCCTCCCATTGTGTATGAAAGTCTATCAATCTCATATTGGTCATCAATATTAACAATATAATTCTTCTTAATCAAATTCAATGTTCCATTTTTAAAATAATCGATGTCCCTATTTTTCTTATCTACTTTCAATGCTTCCTCTATGTATTTATCTTTCGCGCTAAATGCTGTCCTATGACATATATGGATATTCCCATCATCATCAAGCATCCAGTTACTATCTCCACCGCTACAAGTAAACATACTAAATTTATTAAAATATTCTTTGCTTAAAACAAGCATTCTGTCGATGCGCATTTTATAAACCAAATAGCTATTGCACATTTTATTTCCGTCTTCTTTATCTAATTTATTAAGCTCCCTACATATTCTTGCCCATTTTCTCCCATCATCGACAGTATATATCCCAGGAAGTGCAAGAGTTCCGCAGGCAACATAATGAACAGAGATATTCTTATTTGAAATAGGAGGAAGAAATTTATAAAAATTCTTTAAATACTTGACAGTTCTATGCAAAACAGTGAGGTCATTATAAAACAAAGAAATATTATCGCCATCCCAGGTAGGTTTTAAATTGCTATAGAATTTGATTTTTCCAAGATCAATTTCGTTTAATTGTTTATAAAAATAATTAATATTTTTCTCTATAGCCTCTGTTGCTCCTGTGCCTCTATTTACATCTGTAATTTCTTTTGGCCCATCTAATGAAACTTGAATTTTAAATTCGAGGCTTCTGTCTTTCGGCATTTTTTCAATAAAGTCCAACATAATATCTATATTTTTAACAAAGTTTGTAGAGAAACTAAGCGATTTTAATCTTGGAAATGCATCAAAAAACTGGGGAAGAACTTTTGATAATTCTTTTAAAATCATTGTTGGTTCTGCTCCCCAGAGGGATAAATGTTCAAGTCGGTTATCGTAGAGTTTTTTTGCATTTTCCAAAAAGCTTCCAGTTTTAAGGGAGTGAATGATATTCTGATGAATATTTTTCATTTCTGTTGTTTTTGGAATATAGCAATAAGCACAATCTAAATTGCATATTGCAGAAGAGAACATTTCGCAAGCGCATGCCCTATATTGTTTAAACATTTTTTCCCCTATCTTTTGGATATCCTAGCAAAAGCAAGAAGAATTTGCAAGTTTTTTTTAGCCGTTTGAGTCATCTCCATTGATTCCATTGTCTGGTTGTTCTAGGTCTTTCTGAGGGGCGACTAGGGCATTTGCCAATGATTCTACAGTAGGTAACATGGCTATATTCATAGAAGATATATTTCTCCTGAAAGATGGATTTTCTGGATCATATGTGCTATGCGTTTTATGTGATAATTTGTCTATCGTAGTTGCATCATATCCTGATTTCCCAGTATGTGCATAGGAATCCATTATTTACTCCTTTTCTCCGAAGACTAATTTCATAATTTTCAAATAAAAATTCATTCTTTCATCAAATTCTGGCAACAATTCTCTTGAGGTAGAAATTAATTCAATTAGTCTAATTAAGTACATAAGTTCATTTGCGCTATAGTGTGAATTCGCAAATAAGTCGAAAGTTTTCTCTGCCTCAAAATGCAGGCTAACTTCATCGTTTCCCATAGTCGCTCCTTTTCGTATAATTTTCGCAAATAGGATTTCAGATTATTTATTCATTATTTGTGAATTCCTGCAATACTTGTGCTACTTTTTTCTTCATTTCTGGTGTTTCTGCTACTTGCAGTAATTTAGCAAAGAGAGTATTTAGTTCTTCTGCTTGCGTAACATTAACATCATTTAGGAGTTCATCTTTATATTCTTTGCTTTCTTGTCTCAATTTTTCGTAATTAAATCTAATTCCTTCAAATCTAGCCAAGTTTCCGAGGTAGAGGTTCATATCTCTATGGTCCATATCTAGATTCGATAGCATTTTCTTTTTAATAAACAAAATAGTATTAATGACATCGCCTTGATAAAGTTCGCTTAATTCGTGGCTATGTTCAATAATCTCTTCTTTTCTAAGTTGTGCCTGTGCTAGCCAGCTATCTTGGATGTCATTAAAATCACAGTGGTGGTCGAAGTGTTTTCTAATGCTAAGTGAAGAAATCTTAAGTCCTTTTTCAATAAAGAAATCTTTAACTCCTTTTAGGTCAAATCCATTTTCTAGATAAATTTTCTCTACTTCTTCGCAGTAAATACTTTTACAAATTTGGCATTTTGGATTCGGGAGCCTACTGTAATTAAATTCGCTTCCGTCCTGTAGTTCTACAATAATATCTTGTGTTTTTTGTTTTGTAATCATGGCTTCATGTTTTTTAACAATTTCATCTGGATCTGGCAGGTTAGTATCTTTAGCCACAATTTCATTTATAATTTCATCTTTTGTTTTTTGAATTTTATTATCGTCTTCTTCTGTCATAAAATCTACTTTTTCTTTGTTTTCCACTGTGGGTCCTTTCTCCCTTACTGGGTATCGAAGAAAAATGATTTTTCTCCTATCATCGGAGGAGAATGATTTATTTTCTCTTATTCTATTTATTCTTTTTAAGTTAATTTATTTCCTTCTATCACCGGAGGAGAATGATTTATTATTATTATCAGAGGAGAAGGATTTATTATTATCATCGGAGGAGAAAGATTTATCTTTTTTCTAATTTTATTTTTTATCATCGAAGGAGAAAGATTTATTATTATTATTATCAGAGGAGAAAGATTTATCTTTTTCTAATTTTATTTTCTATCATCGAAGGAGAAAGATTTATTCTTTTTCTAATTTTCTTTTTCCTCTTCTATTATTCGAGAGAAAGAATTTATATTTTTCTATTATCATCGAAGAAGAAAGATTTATCTTCTTATTATCGAAGGAGAAGGAATTATTCTTCTAATTTTATTTTTTATCATCAGAGGAGAAAGATTTATTATTATCATCAGAGGAGAAAGATTTATCTTCTAATCATCGAAGGAGAAGGAATTATTCTTCTAATTTTATTTTCTATCATCGAAGGAGAAAGATTTATTCTTTTTCTCTAAGAAATTTCTCCTTAGATGATCGCAAGAGATCTTATTTTATTTTCTTTCATTAGGGGAGATAAATCATTCTGTAGACCTGTTAATTTAACAATCATCAAAAGAGGTTTTCTTCTCTCGCACTTCTAAGTATACTAAGAGAAATGGAATTCCGGGGGCTACTAAGAAAAATGAGTCTACTAAGTCTACTAAGTTTACTAAGTTTACTAAGTCTACTAAGTTTACTAATACTACTGTGTTCCCGAAGCCTCACTTTATTATACACGAAAAAAAATCGTTACGTGGGCGAAAAAGCAACATGAATGGTCACTGAAGGAAATTTTTTTTCAGAGAACCCGCAAACCCTTGGGAAACCTGGATCCTTCAGAAAAAAAAGTTGAAAAAAGTCGAAAACTATTTTTGGCAAAGGAGATATTTGTTGTCAAGTTGATTTTCTAAAGGCCTAAAAAAGGCTAAAAATAGGCTAAAAATAGATTAAAAAAGGAGCAAAAATGGCAAGAAAGCATCAGGATGTATTGAAAAGTAAAGCAATGGCAGCACAAGTATTGAAGGACGCTATTAATAATACGATTGATGTTGTCAAAGATGATATAGGGCATATGTTTTCGCAAGATAAACCAATTCCACAGGATATAAATAATAATCCATATGATATTATTGATATAGTTACATTCTGCGAACACCCATACTATTTAGGGGAGAAACTTTTTCCATGGCAAAAAATCATCCTCAAAATTTTCTATATGGGACAACCAGGAAATACACATTTAACTATTAACGATAGCCAGAAAAAAAACTGTGCAAACTGCGTTTGGGATGAAAATAGATTGGGAATACAAAGTCCATGCCTAAATTGCCAAAAATTTGAGCAAAGAAAAAAAGATCTATTTTTTGATACGGAGATAGAACTTAGAAGAATGAACGAAAAAAATATCGAAATATGGAAAAATATGCACCCAGAACAAGATAATTTTATTAACGAAGCCGAATTAATTGCAAGAGACCTTCCCGACGCATATACGGAAGATGGAACTAAATTAGAATCAACAACANNGACGCATATACGGAAGATGGAACTAAATTAGAATCAACAACAGAGAAAGTTAGAAATCAAATTTTATCTAAAATGGGAAAAAAATTCGTTGAATTAATTCTCGTCCTCGGAAGACGATCCGGAAAGGCTCTATACGTAAATACTCCAATCTTAACCACAGATGGATGGAAAAGAATGCACCAAATAGAAACAGGAGATAAAGTATTCGGGCCAGATGGAGAACCAACACAAGTAGTTGCAATTAGCCCAACTATGACAAATAGACCATGCTATAAACTTATATTCTCTACCGGAGAAGAAATTACCGCAGATGAACAACACGAATGGGCTGTTAATTTTGAAGAAGATAAAGAAGTCCACTCAGCAATCAAAACAACCAAGGAACTCTTCGAAAGCAAAAACAAATATTTTATCTTTCCATGTGAAAATAAAGATTATAGGCAATCAAATAGTCATATTTATATTAAGCAAATTAAAAAAGTTGCCTCTGTCCCAGTTAAATGCATTCAAGTAGCAAATTCATCACAACTGTATTTGGCAGGAGAAACTTTTATTCCTACGCATAATTCTCTTATGACTTCAATTATTGCTCTTTATGAGGCATATCAATTAATTGAAATGAAAAATCCACACAAGAAATATAATATTCTCGATGGAGACCCAATTACGATTCTAAACGTTGCTGTCTCGGAATTACAAGCAAAGGAGGCTATTTTCGAGAAAATTAAAGCCCTCGTTCTTCGTAGTCCGTACTTCGAAAAGAAAGTCAATAAAAGTGCAATTAGAACCCAAAGCATTAGATTTTTTACCCAGGCAGACGAGGAATCAAATGAGGAACTCGAAAAAAGAGGAATTCCTGCGAAATATGAAGGCTCAATCCAAATTCTCTCCGGGACTTCTTCGGCAAACTCGCAGGTAGGAAAAACACTCGCATGCGTCATTCTTGATGAAATGGCATCAATGATCCAAAGTGATACTTCAAAAATGTCAGACAAAGAATTATATGATAAACTCAAACCATCCATTGCTACATTTGCACCATATGGTAAAATTATATGCATTTCTAACCCATTGACGCAATCTGGACAATTCTGGGAATTATATAATCGAAGCTTTGATGATGATAGTATTTTAATGTTCCAGTTGCCTACCCAGATGTGCAATCCCAGCATCGATGCAGAATGGCTCGAATCCGAAAAACAAAAAGATCCAGAAACCTGGAAGATGCAATATGGCGCAGAATTCTCCGGTGGAGCAATAGAGCCACTAATTCCGCAGGAAATGATCGATTATGCATTCGAACGCGGCGCAGGGCTTGCTAAACAATACTACGGAGCACCAGTAACTAAATACTTTGCACACGCAGACCCAGCACTAAACTCGGATATGTATGCATTTGCAATTTGTCATTCAGAATTCCTAAACACTGGACAAAAGAAAATCGTCGTCGATCATATAAATGTCTGGGTCCCAAATCCAGGACAGCCAGTCAATATTGATGCAGTAGATTCATATATAATTGAAATGTGTAAAAGATTTAATATTGTTTCTTTAACATATGATCAATGGAATAGTGCCGCATCAATTCAAAAAATGTATAGAAATGGAATTCCAGCGAGGCAAACTTCATTCTCAAGGAGTTTTAAGGCTAAAATTTATACTACGTTGTTGCATTTATTTATCAATAATTTAATCGATATATATGATATTGGTGCATGTGCATCAGAGGCAAAGGTACAGTTAAAAAACCTACAAAAGAAATTTAATCAACAAAGTTTTAGAATTGAAGCTGCGAGAGGCTTTAATGATGATATTCCAGATTGTCTAGCAGGTGCAGCATATCAAGCACTAGAAAGTAACGCTCAAATTAGCTTACCAATAATTAGAGGAGCTAAGCTTGGAATAGACCCAGGAGAGAGAATGCACGGAATGTCAGCTGTATATCCAACAAGAACTGGGAAATATTTTTAAAAGAATTCATATTTCTTGGCAATTTTAATCCAACTGTATTTATGTGAAACAATATTTTTACCAGCAAACCAAGCTGAATATTTAGTGCTAATTAATTCTTTCAATGCATCTATTTTATTTTGATTATGTTTTTCTAAAAGAATTTTAAATTCTTCAGGATTTATTGGTTGTATGCGTTCAGAATCATATTCAATGATTTTTTCTAATAATTCGTAGGCAACTTGTCCCTGTTTTTCCTGCGATGGATCATATTCTTCGCGAACCAACGTATCTAAAGTTTGCACAATTTTTCCTAGCCACGGGCCACCAGTAAGTCCAAACATTTGCATTAAATCGTTGCCATTAAGAATTCTCTCTCGGACTCTTTTCTTTTCTCTATCTTCTGCTATCATTTCGTTATAACGATCTAGGACTCTTTGTAATAATTGTTCAGCCCTGTCTTTCTTGTTTGCTTTAACATCTGCCCTTTGTAATTCGAGGACCATAAATCTTCGAATATTTGATTCTTCTTCGGTATCTCTTCCTTTCCGATGCCTGGCAAAATCGTCCATTCTTGATCTTATCATCCTATCCGAGACATCGGTAAATGGATCATTTTCTCGAATATCACCAAATTTCATGCCATGATTAAAAATTAAGTGAACAATTTCTTCAACTTCGTTTTTCGTAAACTGTAAAGCCGATAAACAAACACTAGTAATATTCGCAGACTGTTGTTCATGATTATGAAAAGTTACTTTTGTATTTATTCTATTGAATGTATTTTTGCTTCCTACTTGCCATTCCGAAATATCTCCGCAACTACCGCGATACCTCCCAGGCTTTTCGGGAACTATTTTCCATTTTCCACAGCTACATTCGAATAAGATTTTGTTTGGCTTTTGATGAATTGAGATTAGATTTCTGACTTTGCCTTTTTTATTATGCGCTTCTTGTAATAGCCACTGAATTAAGCCTGGAATTTTGAAATTTAGACTACAAAAAGAACAAACAAATGGCAATTCTTCAAATTTATCTATTGAGACTTCATTCCCACACTTAGGACAAAAAATATAACCCAATTTCCTAGTAGTTACCTTTCCTACATCATGAAACAATGCACTCGTTCTTAAAATTAATAAATATTTATTAATTTCATCTGCGATTGCTTGTGAAATATCTCCCTCTGGATTCTCTTGCCTAACTTTATTTTCAATTAGTTGCACAACGGAATCACTAATTGATGCGGAATCCAAAACATTCATTGTATGAGTCCATATTTCTTTGTGTGGAGCATATCTCGGAATTCTATGTGAAGCAGCGAGTTCCCTCAATCTCTTCTGATCATCATAAAGTTCCTGCAAATGATTCGAAATGTACTTTAAAAAACCAACGTCACCAAGAATATTAATAGCAACGGATGGTTTATTTGATAAAAGAATCTTTTTTAATTCAGGCATATATGCTCCTGGAACAATTGTTTCGCCTGCTTCCATTTTATTTCTTCTTATTTTTCTGATAGAAATTTGTTGTGAGTAGTCTTTTCCCAGTGAGTCTGGTGCCTGTGAGAAGCCTGTAATTACTTTATCAGTTTGCATTGCTTTTTTCATTGCTTCTCGTGTTTCTGGATCTAATTTAAATGTTATATTTTCGTTGATATTTGATTGAAGCATAGTAAATCTTGCTGCTCGAATAATTCGGAGCGGGTCTACTTCAAAGATTTTGGCTTTTTCTTCGAGTGTATCTCCAGATGCGACTCTAATTATTCCATTTTCTAAGTCTTGAATTCCTCCGACTTTGTCTATAATTTCCATATCTTTTAATGAAATCATGAGAGCATTAATAGTAAAATCTCTTCTTTTAATGTCTTCAATTATATCCGTAACTGGTTTAACAATCGGTCTCCTGCTGCCTTCTTCTTTCATTCCTTTTAGTCTAGTAATTAAATATTCTTCACTTCTTGCGTGGGCAAATTCTATTTTTTCCCCGAAGACATAAATCATGACAGTCATTGTATTGTGATATACTTCAATGAGATGACTTTTAGCTCTTTGTTGGACTAAAATTGCTGCACAAAGGGCTCCTCCGCATTGTTTAATAAGATCGTCTATATTTTCAATAATAACGACATTCTTAATTTTTCTTTCTTCTTTGTTTTGTTGAATAATTTTTTGAAATTTATTTAAATAATTTGGATTATTTTTAATAATATTTTTAACTGTTTCTATGACTTCTTTGCTTGGTATATTTGAAATCATAAAATCTAAATCAGTTGATCTTTTGCCGAGATATAAATCACGTACAAAGCCACCAACGATATATATATCTAAATTAAATTGGTCAGCTACAGATTTGACCAATTCAATAATTTGAGCCTGTTTATTATTGCTCTTCAAAAGATTGTTAAATTCTTGTTCAATAATATTCATAATTAAATATTTCGCAAATTAATTAAAAAAAACCTTGTTTAGCAATAAGGAATAATAAATGAGAGAAAATTCAAACATAATAAAACTAAAACTAAGCGAAGAGGCTACCTTGGTAAAATTCTCAGGAATCTTTTTTCGAATACAGGAATTTTTCTATTGGATAAGAATATATAATTTGAAAAGACTACAAGGAAATTAATATTTTTAAAGAGATTGCATTGGCAATCTCAATGAATTGAGAAGCCTTTGGGCTTATTTTGAAATGTATTACATAGGAATTTATTATGTGGAAAAGATTTATTAAAATAGCTACAACAATATCCAATATATATCCGGGCTTTTGTAGAAATTGCGGAGAACCTGTTGATGTTGGTTGGGGTTATGCTACAAAAGTAGGAAGTTATTGGTATGTTTATTGTAAGAAATGCCATAAAGTACTAGGATTAGAAGAACCTAAAAATAATGAGTCCAGAAACAGACCACTTGCAGAAGGAGAACAAGGGCGTTTCGATTTTAAAGAAAACACACAGAAAGAATTTCCTCTTCAACAAAAATATACTGAAAAACAAATAGAATTGGGATTTCATTTAGAATTGACAGAAGAAAGAAAAAAATTAATACTAGAAGCAATTCATGAACTAAGAACTGCTCGATATTCAACTGGTAAATTAGGGCCAGTAGGCTTTAATAGATATGACGATGAAACAGTTAATGAAATACTTTTAAACAATAGATCGCCCATTAACTGGCCAAATAGTATTTTTAGAATAATGCAACAAATTTTAAAAAAATACAGTAAAAGACAACTTCGAGGTAATTATCGTTACATTTGGAATCCAACACCAGAAGAAGAAAATAATGAAGACCCGTATAACGGGACCTAAAAAGGGAGAAAAATTTATGAAAAATAAAGGACTAGAATATCAATTTTCATATTGGGAAGCACTGGCCACCAATAATCCACAAAAAGCAAAAGCCATCGAAAAAGAATATCAAGTCTTCGCCAAAGAAGCCCAGAGGCTTGAAGCAAAGAAAAATGAACTAGTGGAACTAATCAAATTGGCGACAAATAGTCTCAAAAGCATTGATGAAATATATCTAAAGGCAGAAAATGGCAAATTAAATATTCGAAAAACTATTGACTTCCTCGAAAAAACGTTAGATAATAGAACCGAAATTATGAATTTCATTGAGGCATATAAAAAAGCCACACAAAAAACAAGACGAGCATTTAGAAGATTCGCAGCATCGAATAATATGCTCGAAGAAGTAGCCGGAACAACGGAAGATCCAAATTTTAATTACCATTTATTTATCGAATCATGCGCAGAATTACAAGGAGATATTAATAATTTCCTAGCTAAGGAATAAAATTGCGAAATTTAATAACTCTTTTTATCTTAATTGTAATTTGTAATTTATCGCATGCGCAATCACTTACTGAGCGTTTAACTGGAGAACAAGAAGAACCAGTAGAACTTCAGGAAGAAGAAAAAGATATGCGCATTCATGCCTTATTGGGTAGTGAAAAAACTACTCAGAATGGTTATCGTGGTCCAGTAGAAATTACAAGCAATGGACTAGTAGATTTACAAGCAAGTGGAGTTATACCGGATACCGTAGTTGTTCGAGTCAATGGAACTAGAATTCCTAATGGAGCCTTCGTAGTCTTTGATAAAATAGGAAATTCGCAGATTCGATTATTTGATACATATCCTTTAGGCTCTTATGTCGAAGTAGAATTTAAATATACGAATGATGCAAATAATCCAGTAGGAAATTATCTTTCTAGCTCATTAAGTTCATTTCGAAACAATAGCCCAATAAAGATTTATTATGGAACGAACGACCAAGTAATAAGAAGTGGAACTAGTTTATTCTCTGGAAAAAGTATTGAAAGAATTATCCCAGGCGATAGACAAGAATTCGGATTTTCAGTTAATAATTATGCTGTTGGGGACTTTTCTTTTACATATGGAAGTGTTTGGAACCAAGAAAGACAAGAAGGCTCATATAGAGATGAATTTATAAAAAGCAATATTCTTAATTCGGGAAAAATATATACGGAGAATTTATCTGAAGAACGCTCTGATGATGTTATGTGGAGAGAAATTTCATATGGTGTGCCGAATGAAAGCAAAGTTTGGTATCAAAATACATATTTTTCAATAGATAGTCAATATAGGACAATTCCTTCCTTAGGAGCCAGTGCAGATATGATAGCCTTCCTTAATGATCCACAAAATTGGGGAGGAAGGGCACTAATGCAACCCTGGTACACATCTTCGATGTATAGTAGCTACTGGGGAAAAAATTTGGACCCACAAAAGGGTAGAAGCGAACTAAATCAATTCTACGGAATTACTTATTCATATCAGGGTTTTGGCTTTAGACAATTTGATGATCGAATTCAATATTCTACTGGAACACTGAGGCAAGAAAAAACAGATATCCTAACAGAGAAATTAGAAGATCTATTAATTAATATTCCAGAAACTGGTTCAGCATATAGTAGAATCGTTAGGAATATGCGCTTAGAAAATCCAACCAGATTAAATGAAAATAACGAAATTATTCAGGAACCAACGAATACTGAGCAGGAATATACGAGGACGTCATTGACACAAAGATTAACTGATGAAGCCTCATTTTCATATGAAAATGAACAATGGAGAACAACTGATTTTGTTACCGGCATCGAAGCCCCAAGTAGAGAAATAAATAAATATTCAATTAATAATTTAGGAATTCTTGGAGCCGGATTAACTTATAATTATATTCTTTCTAGAACAGAGGGACTAAATGAATCAGAACGGGCAATAAGAAATCTAATTATTGAAGATTTGCATTTAGGAAATTTAGTTAGTAGCAATATTTATATTAAAGACGATCTTGACTATATGGGGAATTTATTTTATCGAAGCTTTATATATAATATTGATCCAATTCAGTTATCGCAAGGATTCAATATTCCTGGTTTTAAATATGAAAATAAAAGAGATAATTTAGGGGCTTCATATATTTCAAGATTGGCCCAATTAAATGGAGAAATTCTTGGCATTCAATGGGATGCAAATATAAATAATACAACAATAGGCCCAGGATTTAGAAATGAAAGTAGTCAAATTCTCAATAATACTGAAAATACAATAAATAGAGAAGTAAGAAATATCAATCTTAGTAGGCAATTTGGTAATTTTGATACCAGATTTGGCTATAATGAGCTTATTCAAAATAGAGATTCTCATAATAAAACTTATTACATCGCAGGCAGATATCAAAACGAAGTCCTCGGTGGAAATTTATATTTGCATGCTACTCAATATAGAAATATAGATAAATTTAATGTTATGCGACCATCATATGATTATATGGCAACATACAATAGAGATGGAACCGAAATAGGATTTAGAAGATATCAACACTTTGGTGCTATGAATGAATTTTCATTTGTCTCAGACGTTTATTGGCTTAATTATATTTATAAAAACTTCAATGTCTCAATAAATTGGAGACACAATCCAATTTTAACTAATGATCCGAATGCTTCGCCACAGATTTATATGGGAGATACTCAAAGTTATAGCATAGGATATAGCGATACAATAGGGAATGCATCGGTTAATTTCGGAGCAAGTTTTGCTAGAAATGGGCTTCCAAATAATAATTTTTATTCACAGGAATGGCCGGGCATTATATATTATGGGAATTTAGAATCAAAAACTCCTAATTTTTATAATTGGAGTTCAAATTGGGAGTCAGCATATTCACTTGGAATTTCATTCGAAAATGGTAGCTCATTGATGCTTCGTAGGACGAATACTCGATTCAATGTAAGCGCAATTAATCAAATAACATGGGATGTTTCTGGAACCTGGAAAATATCAGACAAAGATCAACTGACATTCATTTATAAAAATTGGGACAATTTTTATCCTCGATATAAACAAGAGCCAGATAAAGATTTAATGCAGGGTGAATCATATACAATTAAATATACTCGATTCTCAGATGCATCCTCATTTTCTTTCGGGATTACCGATATGGGACCACTAGAAAAACATTTAAAAGATAAAAGCACACTCGGCAACGAAGCACAGCAATTTTATCAAAATATTCCCAATGCAAATTATGGAAAAGATCTTAAGTGGTTTGTAGAATATAAATGTTTATTCTAATTTAACATCCTTATTTCCATAAATTTTCATTTTTATATTATCTATGCATGCGAAGATCGATGGGGCAGATTCAGGCATTCTTGTCATTTCTAGGACTATAGTCGCGCACATCAATGAATTTCTAGTTCCATCTGTAGAAGTAATTTGATCTATATCCCACAATTTGCCCCAATTATCTGTTGAGCTACCGTAAATAACTTGTTCGTCTTCTTGATCTGGTTGTTCTTTATATTCTAGTTTCCAATTTTCTTCTTTGGCTTTATTGTCTGAAGCCCATGCTATTTTATATGCAGTAGGATCGTCGGGGACAACCCAGGTATAATCCTGAATGCCTATTTTAACGTATGCGTCTTTAATGGCTACAGTTTCTTCATTAATTTGCCTATTATAATATGCCTGTTTTTGTATAATTAATTCTATCCCAGTAATATTAGATAAATCCTCTACCTCGGTGCCCACGAAGTCAAAATAATACATAAGTGCGATACTATTTTTTGTTCCAGCTTCTTCGGTATCTAGATATTCAATAATTGTCCAGTTATTTTCACCTGCACCGAGTGATGCATTCATATTTTCAACAGTAAGTAATTCATTATTTTCTATAGTCGTAATGTCTTCATCAAAATAATTAATTCCATCTGGTAAACTTGAAACATCTACTATTTTTGTATCATATGCTGTTTTAGAAATTTCAATTTTATAAATTAAGTTTAATTCGAATTCATAAAGATTAATGTTAAAATCATTATAAGTAGGTACCCATCCTGTATCATCAATATATGTTAAACTAGCTTGATATCTTGCATAAATGCGATCGGTATATCTATTCCCAGTTTTAACATCTTCTGGAGCAAACATTTCACTAAAATGCTTTGTATGAAGATTATATTCGTTCCCCCAATGCGTTGGAGTATTAATTATTGTAATATTTTCTCCACTCGTTCCTTCACTTTGGCCAAGTGGTTCTTGGTGAATATATATTTGGATAAATTCATCTTTTGCTTCAAAACGAGTTGGATCATAAGTAAATCCAGTAGTATGAATTCCTCTCGTTATTGATAGTTTATATCCAACGATTGTGTAGTTGCTATCATTTTGACTCATATTCGCGAATGCTATTGGTAATTCTATCCCATTGTTAGCGAATTCGAATTGAAGAATTTTTGTTTTCTTTGGAATGTCCTTCTGGAATGATTGCATTTTGTATGGCGCAATAATTGGAGGATCTGAAGATTCATATTTGCCTTCGATGTTTGTTATTGATTGATCATTTTCACTATTCGCCCAGCCAATTGTTCCTTCTAGGCTATATGGTGCAGTTGCTGGAATATTATTGTACTGTATTGCATCGTTTGCCCAGCCTACTTCTTGTGCCGAAAAAACAAGAGAAAGCTGTGGTTTATAGTCACTATCTGCATGAACATTACTACTAACATGATTCCTTATAAAGGCATAAAATTCTCCACCGCTATCTGAATTTTTAATTAAGTTAGCCTGAAGCAATACTGAAATATCATATAATCCGTTTTCCAGTGCTTGAATAGTAGATGGATCATTAAGCAATATTATTCCCATTGTTGAAAAATCTGAACCATAAATAAATTTATTAGTTGGGAAGTCCGTTCCTTCCATTTCCGGCCATGGATGCCTTGGTGGTACAAAGTCATCCAGGACTACATCATATGGACTATATTGAGCAATATTAACTGGATCTACAGCAATAAAATTATTTGTATTTCCGAGTTCAAACAATGCAAGATGGATTTCTTTATCAACAACTTTATTATCAATATTATCTTGGACTGCCAAATTTATTTCCGAATATTTAGTTAGGCTTAATTTGCATCCGCTTAATTCAATATTTTCAATTATATTTGATGGCAATCCAGTAAAATTAAATCTAAAATCAAGAAGATTTGTTGTCTTTTTTGCATCCCAAATATTAAGCGGGAGCATATATTTATGTACAACAACATTTCCAGGAATTTCTGGCTCCCATGTTGGGCGATTTTCTCTCCATGTGCTCATTCTTTCTGAAAAGTTAATTAGGCTTAAATAAGATGCAAACATAAAATGCATATATTTATCAATAAATTCATTAATAACATCTATATTAAATTTCAAGAAACTAGCTTTTCTAGTACTATTTACTGGTAAATTAAGAAACATATCTGCATAAATACCAGAATATGCGAATCTAGTATGGACCGAGTGTAAACCGTCAGAATAATTTGGAAGAGCTTGTTTATGAATACTCCAAAGTCCTCTATATACAGATGTCCTACCTATATTTCCAACAAAGTCTGCCTCATTGCTTAATGATTTAATTGCAGATGGATTTTCTGGAATTATATCATACAATAATTTCCTATTATATACTGAGTTACTACCTGTTTCCCTATTTGTAATAAATGTAAAATAAATATCCAGGGAATCTAATCCTCTATTATTAATAAATGATTGATATTTTTCCTCATTGTCTAATAATTCTGGGTGAGCATATAGTGGAACAGTTCCAATGACTTGTACTCCCTTAAAAATATTAACTGGAAATTTGTCTCCATTTCCCTGAAATGCATAGACAGAAACTTGATCTCCAGTCATGACTGGAGGACCATAAATGTTCGTTGCCATTATTGTTGGCTTATTATCTGAAAATAGGATAGATGGATCAATAATTAATGGGAATTGATTTTTATTTAATGAATATAGAATATTGCCTAATTTAATATTTAGAATATATTTTCGATCTGATATTTGTTCATATTCGATATCACATTTACAAATATTTTTATCTTCGATGTCTGTAATGAACGGCTTATCTAGGATAAAGAGGACTTCTCCACTAATAGATCGCACTTGCAATTCTTTATTTTCAAAATAAAAGATAATAGGATCTTTTGATGATATACTTAATGATAGTTTATCAACAAGATTTTCTTTATTCCAAATAATAATATTTTCTTTAATTTTACTTTGTTCTAAATAATAAATTACATCTATGCCTGGCTCAATATTATGATAAATATATTTTTTTTCTTGAGATTCAACGAAAAAATCGGCACATTGATGCATAAAAGAAAATACAAGCGTATAATTCTCTGTGCTTAATTCAAATTCTGGAATATTTGTCTTACTTTTAAAATTATACATATTTTTGTCACTTATGAATTAAATATATTTTGCAAAGCTTTTGCATCCAACGATGTTTCCTTCTTCATCTCTTGCAAAATCATTTGGGACTAATAAATCACTTCTCTCAGCTGCTGCAGATGCAACAATACTACTAACTAAAAGAAAAATGCCAGGCCTTTCTTCAGGAAGCCTTTCTACAACTGCACCACTAGTATTTCTAAGAATAATAGGCATTCCATGTGGTCCAGGGATATCCTCTTCTTTTTTCTGAATAACTCGTGGTGGAGTAGATGTTTTAGGTTCTAAAGCTATCTTGCTTCCATCTGTCAAAATAAGTGTCACTGGATGTGGAGTCCAATTTTCTACCTGGAAATTACTATGAGACTCCTCACCTTTATTAATCATTTCAGTGGTTATTTTATCTACATTTTCAGCAGTTTCAGTATTACCTTGTGCATCTAAATCATTAGCCAATTTAATTAATCTCGCAATAATATTCATTTTTCCTCCTTAGCATGAAATTAATATATTGCCATTCTCTAAAACTTGTAGTCCAGTAGGTAACCTTAATTTTCCTAGACCCCATTCATAAATTACATCTCCAGTATTATCTTCTACATAGACTCGACTATTTGCACCAAGTGCACTTTCATCTGAAACTAAAATCATTGTTTCTCCTGTTTGCATTTTATAAGCATCTACCGGAGTCAATGTCCCAGTAGATTTATAATTTAAAACAGCATTACTTGTTGGAATCATCTCAAAAATAATATTATTTACTGGAGAAACAATTAGCATTCGATCTTCCTCTAAATTAATAATTTTCGCTCCGCCGTATGCATTGTTCCCATTATTTGTATAGAATGCAAATCTTACTATGTCATCCATAATGGACCAAATTGGGACTCCATTATATCTCAAATTAACAACAGAAAATTTATTTGGTTGAGAAATTAAATATGCATAATCATTATATACCTCAACTCGACATGGAGCTAAAATATCCCAATAAATTATATTTATTTCTTCAACTACTTTTTCTAAAATAGTAGAATTATCTCCTTCTTTATCATATAGTTTGCTAATTCCAGTAATATATCCATCATTATTGAAATCACCAAAATTAACAAAATTTTCATTATTTCTATCAAATTCTTCCGGAAGCTTTATTGTTGTTTTAACTGAAGAATTAACATTATTACTATATGCATTATTATTTAAAATAATTCTTTTTTCACCTATCCATGCATTGACCTGAGTCTTCGCAGCAGTTGTTAAATTAAAGAGCAATACTTCACCAGAAATTGATGATTGTTTGTTCTCATTTCGTATCGTTCCTATGTGAGGAATATATGTCGCATCCAGCGACCATAAGCCATTCTTATCAATATTTTCACCACCAATAAGAGCAGATCCAAACATAAATGCTTCTGCATTAAGTGTATTCCCAAGATTGAGAACATTCGTTCCATTCGTTAATACGATTTTAGATAAATCAAAATTAATTAAATCAATTCTTTGTGAAAATGTTAATGCAATTTGCCCAAGTACTGCGTTGTATGTAGCTGTTAGCCAGGCTAAATCTCTATCAATTAATGATAAATATGCATTTCCTTGAATAATTCTCACAGGATTAAATGTAGCATCAACTTCGACTATTCGATCGTTTCCAGTATCTGCAATTAAATATCCACTGTTTGTTAACTTAGTTACATGCTTTGGCTCCAAAAATCCATTAGGCAAATTATAAAAACTTTGAATTGGACTGGCTGGCATATTTTCACCAGATGATCCAAGACTAGATATGTCTAATTTATTTTCATCGATTGTCTTGATTGAATTTTTTTCAATAAAATAAATTGTATTTACATAATTAGAATTCGCAATTTTGATGTAATCATTTATTTCATCAATAGCTATATTTGTGTATGTAGTTGCTCTATTGAGCCAATCATCTTGATCTTCCCATTTTTGTTGTGAGAAGTCTCCGGAGGAAACAGAATAATATAGACTAAGTGAATGTAAAATTGGTGATGCTACTTTTTTATCAGTTTTTCCACCGCCATGAAGCTGAACCCAAATTGCTATATATAGTGAATTATCTTGATTTATGCTTCCATCATATGGATTAATTGGCGAAAATTGTCCATTTAGTGCCTCTGCTTCAGTATTTCCAATGCTAGTTTTAATGCTAATGCTTGGATTTTCTCCTACATCTACAGTTGGAAGTGTTGCATTATAGAAAATATTATCCCATTGAACTACTTGATTCGCAGTATATATAAAAATTATATCTCCATAATTATTAAAATAAATATCATTATATCTATACATATCGATAAAACCACTACTGTCATTAATTGCCAAATAATTAGAAACCTGAGGAATCATTTCAAAATGTTGCGGTTGATTGATTTGGAAACTAAAATTATATCTTCCATCCCAGCCAGCTTCCATAGTAGTATAAAAACCTATTCCCTGAACATCGCCGGGATTGAAATTATTGTCATCTATTTCTATGCGAATATGTTTATAGCCATCCGTATATTCTTTATTTGCAAGAACAAGAACTCCCGGATTAATTGGAATATTAGAACCACCATTTGGATTTGGGATGCTTTTATTTATATATCCGTCATAAACAGGATCTGCTATCGGAGACTTTCCTATCAAAAAAAAGAAAATATTGCCATGATCATATTTAACTTCCGATTCATCTGCCTCTAATTTAATCGAAAATTCTAATTTAGTAGAACCATCCCATGATTGTGCCTGTCTATATTGGGAAGATGGATCGAGAAAATATTTAATTGCAAAAATGCCAGCATTGCCATCTATAGTAAAATTAATGTCACCATCTTCATCATTATGGACGACAGATGTATTATTTTCCAAATCAGCAACAATTGTTATCCAGTCCTCTGCATTCATTGTCGTAGTTGAATATACTGTTGACAAATTAAGAGGGACACCTAAAGAGACTCCGTCATTAGAAATAACAATGTTGCGAGTTCGATCTATCCCCTCATTTTTAACAGCCTCAAATTCTGCCTTACTGTCCCAAGAAACATAGTCGCTCCCCATGCTCGATGCCTGTATCCCTCTAATTTCATGGGCAACTGGATCTACTGTCGCCGTTGTATGTGTAGCATCCACAAGAGGATCATTTTCTTTCGCAAGCAGTGGAATATAAATAATTGTATTAATTAATGTATCATCTATTGTTGAATATTGATGTTTTAAGAATGCCAATAATTTTAATAAATTGGCAATAGAGATATCACCAAGTGCATGTTTGTCTTCGCCGTTCATTTTATTAATTACTAATTCAAGCAATGTATCTATTTCTGAGTGCGAGAGAATCCCAATGTTCATTAATTCTTTATGATCAAATGCGGGCAATCGATCATTGCTAATTTTGCCTTTTTTAATAAGGCTTGCATTGATCCATTCTATATGTCTTCCAGAGAGTTTGCCCATAACATGTCTATATAAATTAACCTTAGAAGGTTGATTTGCTCCTCCTACATGGAGATGATTTTTAATATATCGATCCAATGATGCAAAAATACCAAGTGTATCTCGAATTTCATATGTAGGATTTTCAATAACAAAAGTTGTTACTCCATCTATTTCTATTTCTTTAACGATGACTTCGCCAATCCCAATAATACCACAGGGGCCCACTTCATTTAATCCGAGAGATTCTGCATCGAAATTTGGATCACTAAGTGGAATTAGGTTTGTGGATGCAAAGAAGTCTACGCTTCTATCAATTGATGTATATTGTGTTTCTTTCGCATAAATATAAAATCTTAAACCATCTTCTCCAATAATAGTATTTGTAGTTATTGGTAATTCTACTGCTGTATCTGCAATTGTCATAGCAGATTTAAAACCAATGTGCCCACTACCAGCAGTAATAATTAAATTGAGCCCAGATAATTCTTCTCTAATTTCCCAGCCATTTAGCACTCCATTCCCAAAAATAGAATACAAGTGGAAAATTAGTGTTTCCATCGCTAAAAATCTTTTTTGGTCTTCTGCGACAACGTGTGATGTATTTTGGCCAGGGCTCAAATAAAATAAACGATAAATATTTGTATATTCGCGCTGGCTACCAGTGCTTAACATATTTAATCCTCTTGAATTCCAATAATATTTCTATATATAATATTACTAACAAAGAACAAATTTTCCTACAAGGAATTTTAATTTAATATATATAATATAATAAAGAAGGAGCTCATTATGTTAATTAATCAAAGAAGCAAAATTGTTGGCATCGCACAAAAAGAAGCAAAGACTGTTTCAGTTTCAACTAGTATGGAACTTCAAAAAACGATGTCTCAGTTATTGAGAAATTCATATATTAATTTGCCCGATTTATCAATGGATTTTACTAAGGACATAGGCGTCTTGTCCGGCAATGCCGTATTTATTAATAACTATGCAAATGGATTCATCTGGGGAATGCATGTCTGGGGAATTCATAATATTTCAGAAAAAACATATTCAAAAATTCCTAATATTCCAATAAATAATATTAAGGAAATAATATGATTCTAAATAAAGATGGATATATTCTTGGGCTAGATCCTCCAGCTACGGCTGCTCTTGGCTGGGCAATTTTTCGATATGAACATGCCACTAGGACTGCATATTATATTGATTCAGGCGGAATAGATATAGATGGAAAGAAAGAAAGTAAGAGATTCTTAAATATTAAGAATTTTTTGAATGATTTGCATAAAACTTATGATCCTATTATACTATATTGTATAGAAAGAGCCATTGGGAGAGGCTTCGATGTTACTCGTGAACAATTGGGAGAAAATACTGGAGTAATTAAACTCATTGCATATGAGAACAATGCTAGACCACTTGGAATAAATACACTAAGAATGTTTAAAAATTTAGAAGTGTCCAATTCAAAGAAAGTATCAAGAGATCATAAAAAATTATTGACATGCCAAAAAATAAAAGATATATTTCCAAATAAATTAGCAAATAGAAGAGTTAGTAAAAGTGGTAGTTTTACACATGAAGCAGATGCAATTGGTTTTATTATTTCACACTGTAAAGATTATAAAATTAAATTGTCAGAATGAAAGGAACAACATGAAGCAACCAAAAATTAGAAGTTGCATGAGGAATGAAAAATATGGAAAATCTTGTTCTAATAAAAATATTTTTATTTGTGATCCAATTGTAAATTATAAAGGTGAAATTATTGAGTGGGAAGTCGAATGTCCAATGTGTGGAACAATTTGGTGGATTAACACAAGAAAGAAAGCCGTAAAACCACAACTATATTTAAAAGAATTCGAGGAAGAATACTCACCCAAATTTATTTCGAGAGCCGAAAAAAGAAAACGCAAAAAGAAAATTATTTAAAATCCTCGGGATTTAGTTTATAAAATTTAATAATATCTAAAATATTTGGTTCATGTAAATTTCTATCAACGTCATCGAGAGATATATCCAGTATCTCTCGATGACGCATTGTTATATCATGAATAGATTTAAAAAATTCTTCTGCGGAAGATGATTTTTTATTCATAAATATTCCTTATTAGTGATAAACCCTAAAGGTTTCTTAATTTTTTAGGGCAAGTTTTTTCATTTAGCCCAGTAAAACCGAAGTGTAGTTATTTTAATAATTAACCATTTTTAAATTAATATCACATGTTTCAAGTATACCTTTTATAAATGTAGTATCACCCTGTTTGAGTAATGTTTCAGCTATTTCAATTAGTCTTGAAACGTATCTAAGAATCTCTTCCTCCAATGCAATCGTCTGGCCTTCATCATTGGCTTTGTCTAAGAATAATAGTCTACGTTTTATATTTTCAATTTCTTTTAAAATACTTTGATCATCCTCTGGTTCTTCATTTTGAGCTAAAACTATATGCTCGCATGGAATTCCAAGTTTATCAAAATTAGAATTTTTAAATCTATCGCATGAACAGGAAAATTTATCAAGATCTACAATAAAAATATCATCTTTTGTAGAAACTACATAATTATTTTCCTTACTTTTTGCTACTTGTGCAGTCTTAAGTTTATTCATTTTCGTAGCGAGTAATGTTGATTTTTTAAATTCATCATCTACAAATGGTTGCACATATGCATGAATTTCATTTAAAAAATTCTGATTATAACTATATTTTTTAAAATTTCTTAGTGAACTTCTCAATGATTTTTCTTCATTCGCCTGAGCAAAGATAACAAGGCCATTTCTTTTATTTGAACCAGTAATTAACTCAATAAATCTATCTTCACCAAGTTCAGATGCAAATTTATCAATATTTTGCATAACGAGTTCTTTTCTATTTATTTTCTTTTCTGGTTTTTTAATTTTCTGTGATCGCTTTTCAAATTCTTCTTTAAAATTATTAATGTCTTCTTCCTTAAATTCATTGGTTGCATAGACCATTTCCATTGCTTGATCTTTTGAGAAACCTTCTTTACGAAGTTTATCAAAAGTATTCATAATTTTCTCTAATGTGCTTTTTGCATTATGTGGAAGAGTCCAATTAATAATATTTTCGGAAGTAAACTTTGGCAAATTATTGCTACTATCTACTTCTTTAGATTCATCTAGTCCATGAATTATGTTTAAAGTATCATTGTCGCTATAAATTTCCATATTTCTCCTCCTGTTTTTTATTCATCCAATTTACTGTTTAGTTCCGTTGGTTCTACTCCTGTTACTGCCTGCAAATCAGTTGGTCTTGGTAGATCATTGCGTCTTGCTGTTTCTAAAGCATTAATTCTTTGCATTGCGTTGTTTAACGAACGGGCCAATGTTTGTGTCATATTAATGATGTTAATGGCCTGTAGTTCTTGTTGGTCTACACTTTGTCTTTCTATTGCGTTTTGATCTTTGCCTCCTGCGCTTCCTTTTCCGCTCCCTCTAGCATCTGGGGATAATTCTAATCCCTCTGTCGCTCCTTTTAATCCTGCCCCGGTATTACTAAACGCCTTTTCTAGTGCAGCTTCCATAGCATTTTTACCAGCTTTGGCCATTTCTTCTAGTGGCCCAATTACTGCATCTAAGCTTACACTTTGATCAACCGTATTAATATATCTACCAATACCATTACTCAATTCCTGAGTAAATGTTGATTCCCCCATAGTAAGATTTCTAAGTGTTCTGGCTAAACTGTCTGCCCATCCACCTGTTTGTTGCGAAATTTTAATAATATGATATGTCAAACTATCAGCATTTTTAAAATGCCCAATTTTCTCGCATTTTTCTGCGCATTTAATTAATTCTTTTAATAATTCATTGGCCATATTTAAGACTCCTTGATCGATCTTTCTTTACCAAGCAATTTTAATCCTTTTTTTTGTAACAAATTTAATGCTAAATCTATAAAAAAAGTTAATGATGATAGATCAATTCCAGTAAATTTAAGTAAAACAGTTATGTCCCTTATACATATTAAGTAAATTGGAATAAAAGATAAATAAATAATTGTTCTGATTTCAGGAATCAAAGATAAAATTAATAAAAGCATAAAAGAGAGAACACAGCCAAACCATCTTTTAAACCAAATTATAAAATTAATTTCATCTATATAAACCTTTGCCAATCCAATATGGAGCAAAGATACAAACAAATTGTTTAAAATTAAAACAAAACCAACCATAGAATATATGTTACTAAATTGGATTTGTAATAATTCGAAAAACAATTTTATGTTCACACTAGGATCCCCCAGAAATGCCGAATGGCGTTCCTATGTCTTCGAGTGGGCTTTTTAATGCTTTGTAATCTATTGCTGACTGTATATAATTACCGCCAGAAGCATCCCATAAGATTCTAGTTTTATTCGCATACATCCAATCATGCCACTGTGGAACGCTTAAATTTGTATCAACAAGCGATGGCAAAACAAAATTAGGCAATTTACTACCAATCCCCATGAGACCACAGAAGAAATTGAAATTATATTTATCTCTAGGTAATGCCAAGGGTAATCCAGATACACTGAGGGAAGTTGATGGCTTAATTGCATATGGTATAAATATTTCTTCTAGTCGAATTTTTAATGCATGCATATGCTCGGCGACTTGAACAAATCCGGATGCATCGAAAATTTTACTTGATTTATAACCATCCGCAGCATTATCTTCCGGGGCACCTATTGCTGTCCACATAGGACTGCCCCTAAATCTATCTTGAGTTTTAATATAAACATTATATTTAATTTCATCATTATTTAATGTATATGAAAAAGTATTGTCAGTCAAAAGTCGATTGGAAAAATTATTTGAAATTTCTACAGTATTCTCTAAATTTGACTTTGTTAATAAATGATAATCTAATGTAGTCCCAATAATTGATTCTTGCTCTTCGTCCCAATAAAAAATTGGATAATGATAATATAATATTGGGCCACATGCAGTAGCTAAATTTGTCCCAAGAGTAGATGCACTAAATTGTTGTGAAGCGGCATTAAAATCTGTCGCAATGTATCTTCCAATTCTATTGATGACAGATAAATATCCATTATTTGTATTTAAAATATCGATTAGATCACTGATGTCAACTTTTAAACCAGTCCTATAAAGTAAATATTCAAGCGCAACTCTCGGAGACCACCCATCTACACTATGAGTAGCTGGATATATTAATTTTTCCATCATTAACGAAAATGGATCCTGCATACTTATTGTTATTTCTGTTCCACTATGTGTATTCGAAAGATCTAGGGATGTAACAAAGCCATCAATATGTATTTTATTAGGTTTACTGACATTAGAATCTTCATCTTTTAAATAAATTTTAATATGTCCATAACCATCATTCGTAGACTTAATATGATTTATATAACTTAAAATATTCGGGTTTGGATTTATAATTTTAATAGTATATATTTTTTTAACAATTAAATTATTAATTTCCGCAGTTATCGAAATTGATTGAATATCCTTTTCTAATGATATATTACTAAAATTATTATCTTTTTTCATATTATTTTGAATATTCGAGCTAACCATTGAGATCCATTCCTGTGGCAATTTATTTGGCCAAATATGAATTGCCTGTGAATTTGCCCAAGTATCTGCCCAAAGCATAATGCATGGAATTGGTCTTTTGATGAATTTGAGGTCCCTTTCTGTCCCGAACATTCCACGAATCGACGCAATTGACGATGATCCACCTATAAATCCGAAGCCCCATTTTGATTGAATATTGTCGTTTAACAATTCAGAAACTTGAATATTATTCATTCCAGCTGTACTAATATTTGGTTTACTCCAATAATGATCCGCATTTTGATTTGAATTAAAGCTATCTATCGTTTTTAATGCCCTAACTTCGAGTGCTAATCTATGTTTTCCATCGATGCTTCTTGCATCTGGGATAACATCTGGCGGAGTGACACTAAATTCATAATTAATTAATGATTTTGTATCTATTTCTACTGGCGTATCATTTATCTGCATGCCAACTAAATGCGGAGTGACTTTATATCTCGCTTTAATTTCTTCTGCATTCGGATCAATCATAGGATTATAAACAATAGAAGTATTATTTAATTGTGCATCGGCACTAATGTGACTAATTTCATATTCGAACATCCCTTGATTTCCATTCCATGATTTATAAACAGCAGGTCTCCATGAGAATGCCCCGGAGGCCCTAGATACATTTAATTGTACATTCGGATCTAGCTCGCATATATTATTTTGGAAGCCTCCTTCGAGAGTAACCCATCCAAGTTGGACCCCAAGATTAGGAGCAATTGCGACTGTTAAATCTTCATCTCCTACTTTTGCGGACACAACCATTGTGTCCCCGAAGACCTCTACGCCTACTGAAAATGAAAATGGGCTAAATGGGAGAGGATAGTAGCCTCTTTTAAAATATAATTTCGTTTCCCCTGGGGCATCCGTTCCAGCCATCATTCCAGTTCTTTGAAATAAAGCTGGATAATAAATAATTGGCGGAGATCCTGGAGTAAAAGAAGCAATGAATCCAGTAACTTTATTGTCTATTAAATCTGGCCTTCCTCCGATGACCTCTATTGCAGCATTTCTGGCATCTATCCCAGTTGCTCCCATAAGATTCGTTAAATTATATTCTATATCCATTGTCCATCCGCAGTTTTTGCAACGATTTTTTTCTGTAGGGAGTTTGCTAACTGTAGTCCCATTGTCCTTAACCGCGATGACTGCGGCAAGTCCCGCAGGATCTATATCTGAAAGGAAAATTGAATTTGCATCTATTCCTACTGTATTTATCGCTACTGCTGGATCTATTCCAAGCATTCTATTGAATGAAATTGTCCCCTTATTTCGAATAATTTCTGCATATGCGCCTTTCATTGTAAATAGCCATACTGCTGGATCAATTCGTGCTCCACCGGCTTTATAAATACTCATTGAAGTATCTGAAGCTAAAAATCTAACTCTATGCAGTGTTGGATTTGTATCTTGAATTAAATTCCCAGCCAAAAAGCTTGATGGCTGCATATATGGCCCAATTCCTTCTACAAAGTAGGCAGTATGTTCAGAGAGTGCATAATGATAGCTTGAATACCAGATATTACTCGTAATGTAGATATACTCATTAAAAGTCTCTGGCTTACCTTCTACAGGAAATGCGCCTGTTTTTCCTTCCCATCCAATCCATTCCGTATAGCCATCTATTGTTTTAATTCCAAGAATATCGTCTTTTGTATGTGAAACGTACTGTCCAGCATCGTCTCCAGCAGTTCTTGGGATACCAGCGATGAATTCACGAATACTTGCATTGACATCATAGCCCTGATAATAATCTCCGGATCCAGGAAGGATTGCAAAATACTCTTGTGCTGGGCCACAACTAGGGGCAATTAAATCTGCAGTCCTATAAATAATTGGTTGCCCAGTTTCTTCATGTTTCTGTAATGTATAATTTGGCACCATTTGATTGGCCGCACTTATTAGTTCTTTGCTTTCAAGATCAAGTATCCGACTTAACGAATGAAAAGGTGCAGCCCCGTATGCAAAAGTATGCAACATCGCTCCAGGAGCGTCATTTTGAGACAAACAAATGCCAGAAGAACCCTCTAGTCCTTCAATTCCTGGCATTAAACCTCTTGCGAAAGTTTCTCCACTAGCAGGCCCGCCGTAGCCTTTTCGTTGCAAAATTCCAGCGATGTCTGAGCTTCCTGCACTAGAAGAACCAACGTCGGTTGGTGCATGCCCGAGATCCTGCAAATGAGCAAGCTTTTTATAGCCGAATTGGCTAATAATTTGTTGAATCTCGTGCGACGAATTCATTTCATTCCCATCCGACATCATAGTCTAAATCTGCAAAATTGTATTCACTTTGTTCTTTTGGAACTGCAGCTATATATGAATCGCGTTCTCCGAAACGAAATATATATTTTGTCTCGACGGGAATAATGTCATCGGTTGAAATAATATCAAGTTCCCAATAACCATCCGAATTAGTTGTTGTAGCGATGACACTTCTATGAATTGATGCTTTTTTTGTTATATGGAAAATTTCTTCCTTCGTTGCAAAAGCCTCAACTCTTTTGCCTACAACTGGTTTTCCTGCATTATCCAGTAGCCATCCATATACTTTAACTGTTTCTATTGGGCCGTATGCAGACATTTTACTCCTTCTAGTCCCAACCTATTTCAAAATCCAAATCAGCAAAATTTTGCGCTACAGGCGTATTTGCGATTGGTGCATGATATGAATCTCTTCTTTGAAAAGTAAAAATATACCTTGTTTCTGCAGGAATTATGTCTTCCGTAGGAATTACTTCTAATTCCCAATAACCATTTTTATCTGTCTTCGTTGAATGTACGATCCTTTGGATTGCTTTTCCCTCTGTTGCATGAAAAATCTCTTCCTTCGTTGCGAATGCTTCTACTCTAGCATTTTTAATTGGTTCTCCTTTTGAATTAATTAACCAGCCATATATTACTACATAACCAACTGTTGATGGATTCGGAGGAATAAATGGATTTTCAGTAAAAATCAAGTTTTCATAATCCACTCCGCCCCATGTAGGATCCCCGGATTCCGCTTTGTCTAAATATAAAACAGTATATGTGTTTTCGGATGTCTCCGAGAATACTTCTGGAGCAAATGGCATTGTATATAAACCATTTGAATTATCTGTCATCGTTGTTTCATATTCGTTGCCTTCCCCATTTCCCCAAGTATTCGTAGTAAAATTCGCATATAAATTGTCATTTTGTCTTTGAATTTTGATGCGAATTGTTCTACCTGGAATCATTCTATCTTTTCCCTTTGGAGCGCCTGGATCATAGACTATGCATTTCAATTCTGCAGTAGCCCCTAGGGTGAATCTGTAATTTTTAGGATTTATTAGCATAATATTTCCTATTCAAAAAAGTTATGTTCTTCAATGTCCTCTTGTTTTTCTCCCCAGTACGTTGTTTGAAAATACACCCAATATGCTCTTGGTTTTTCGTTAGAATATTCATTCGGATCAAATAAAAAAGAAAAAAGGCCATTTTTTTCATTTGTGCATAATTTCTTATGCCTTGTATATGGAATTTCTGAATCAAACGAAAGCGAATAAAAATTTAAATATTTACCAGTTATTCTATTTTGAATTAAAATATAAACCTTCGCATCAATAATTGGATTCTTTTCTGGGTTTGTTTTATCTTCAAGAATGCATATTAATTTAATTGGGCTGCCAAGTCTATGACTGTATATTTTAGGATGTGGTCTTAACATAAATGTGCCCTAATAAATCTTCAAATTTGCCTCAAGAACTTTAATTTCGGCATCAATGGCTTTAATTTCGGCATCTTTTTCTTTCGTTGTTGCTGTTAATTCTTTTTCCAGGCTTGCTATCTCTTTTTCAGTATCACGAATTAATTTCCCATATATGCGAAAGTTTTCTTTTTGTTGGCTTCTGGCTGGACTTGTGCCAGGATCTTGTGCTACTCTTCGTTTATGTTGCCGAAGGATTTCCTTTTTCATCTTAATTTGAGTCTGTATCCCGTCGATTCTAGTTTTGAATGCGTTTTTTTTAGTTGAACGAAGTTCTTTTTTGTCACGAATTTGATTTTTAATTATGTTATACATATTAAAATTTTTTGCGAGTTGCCACATGTGCTTCTCCTTTAAAATATTTTTAAAAAACTTTCTTGACGAAGTAGGAAAAATCCTTTAAAATAAGGAAAATAGAAAAAAAGGTCTGTTTGAATAATATGTTCTACAAGGAGTCAATTAAATGCAAAAAAAAGAAATTTTAGAAGAACTTGTCAAATGTTCCCAAATTCTTTACAAAGAAGGCGATTTTTCTAATTTCAAAAAGCTCGTTAGGACGGCTCAGGATGTAGCAAATGAATTCCCAGATGCCCCGAATGCTACAAATGTTTCAGATATTGGCGAAATATTTTATGGTGTTAATTCAAATGAGCCACAGATCAACCCGGTATCAACACGAATCCAAGAAGAAAAAGATCGAGAATTTAAAGAAGAAGTCTCCGCAATGTTTTCGGTAGTTTATTCAAATATCGAAGTAAATAACCTCGCAAAAGCAAAAGAAGCATTCACTAAGTTTCGTGATTATCTTAGAGAAGCTCTCGACAGTAGCAATATCGCTGTCGAATTCACAAATATTAAAAAGGATAAACCACAATTATAGAATTAATTATAATATGCGCAACGATGCTGCTTGCTGCTTTGATTATCGCATTCTCCATAATCAAAGCAGCAAGAATTTTAAGCATTCGAATAAAACAAACGGAGCATACCGGCGCATATAATTTTCAAACATTAAATGCTCCCAAATTTGAAGAAATCAAACAGGAATCAGAAAAAATGCTAGATGAAGCCTCAATTCTTGCCGAAATGCATATGAAAACAAGATGCCCAGTAGGCAACTTCTCAAAAAATTCCATAAGGGTAACGGAAATTGAAACCACAGACTCAATTTCCGATGAAACAATTAGCGCCCTCAAAGAAAATTCCTGATTTTTTCCTGCATAGCGGGATTTTATTTCAAAGTTTTAAAAAAAGGATATAGTTATGCGAAAATTCATGTTAGTACTTATGCCATTTTTTATTGTTTGTAGCACTGCAGTCGCTAAGGAATTTCCTAATTATTTAACGAGCAAAATGATTAAAAACATCGCAACAGAAGAAACTGAAGAAACTGAAGAAACTGAAGAAACTGAAGAAGCAATTCCTAGCCCAATTTATGTTGATAAAGAAAAACTAATGAGCCTATTTCTTTCCCATGGCAGAATTATTATAGCTGGGAAAGATAGAACCGAAGAAATTGCCGATAGATTTTTGATCTGGATAGGAAATCATCAAGAAATTTTAGATGAAAATAGATTAGAAAGCGTTATTGCGAAAGCAGCATATGTATGTAAATTGGATCGAAGAACAAATATTTGTGAGCATGTCTTTGTTCTTGCAGACGAAATGGATTCATACGCAAAGACACACCCAAATGGTAGATTTGCAGGAAATTGGCAAAGAGCCTGTAGAGTCATCGGAGCAGAAAGCTGTCATAAATATTGGGCAAAAAATAGAATTTCTACTGCCGCAGGGCTTTGGCAATTCTTGGACAGTACATGCAATTGGTTCGGCGCAAATCAAATTAGAATCATTGCGAGAGAATTAGAACGCTCCGGCGATGCTGCACTCCCAAGAATTGGGGGACTACATAAAATGCTCTGGGCAACTAATCAATCTGAAGTTTATGGGCTCATGAGGCCACATCCAGGGCACGGAAATTCTCTTCCTGGATTAAATGCACCAAGATCTAGACAATTTCAAAGACTATTTGAGCAAAATAGGTCCGACGGAGTCTCAGATGAAGAAGCATTTATACAGTCAGTCGAAGATGTTATTCGTTTCCAAGTCAATATTGGATGCAGACTTCTTGATAGTCATGGCTGGTCACAATGGGAAGTTTGTACTCGATATGGATTCTAACCATTCCGAGGGCATGGCCTTAAAAAGGCCATGCCCTTGCAGGAATTTACATGACAACATAATAATAATTAATAAAGCCAAATCTCCCTAGGGATAATTATGAACAAAGAAGATTTCCTTGGTTATAAAATATCATTTAGATACGAAGACCAAATAATTAATGATGTCATTAAGCAAAAACACATTAATAATATTAACTATATTTATGCCGATGATGACGAAATTCAACTTCTAACTAAAAATTATGGAACATTGTTGCTCAAGTATAATCATGGCCTATCTCGTTGGCATTCTGATGATGAACTATTTGAATCCTTTTTCAACGAAGAATTAGCACTCCCAATGCAAATAAACCCAAAGGCAGCAACTTTAGAAGCTGACGATTATACTGGTTCATTTATTGGGAGAAAAATTGTAGCCAAAAATGCACTAGATCATACAATTTCTACAGCAAATGCAGTCATCGATGACAATCCAGATACCTTCGCAAGACTAGGAACAAACAATATTAGATATATCTTGCCTGACTTCGGCGGCAATTTTAACTTAAAAAAGAAAATTAAAACAATTTCATGGTCAGTAGATTCTTCTATCGACAAAAATTATAAAATTGATTATTTTGATGGAAAAGAATGGAAAAATATTGGCATTTTTAGATCAACGACAAAAAGCAAGCACGAAAGTGCTTCTTTTTCATTCGAAGAACCTGTTGATGCATATGCATTAAGAATGTACTATTTGGGCAATACAACGACAAGCATGCCGGATGTAGAATTAACTATTGCTGGAAAAGATGGTGGCTCCGGAGTCAAAGCATATAGGGTCTCGAATTATTCAAATTTTAGAGATGACCCAGCGTGGATAGATTTTGATGGAGGAATTATTTCAAAAAGCTGGGATATGATCCCAGAAACAGACTTATGGGAGAAGAAATTCGAGGTTCTTGATGGTCGATATATTACTGCTATGATCGTTAAGGACAATAATTTAATCCTCGGTGGATCTGATGGAAGCATTTGGCACTCAAATGATGATAATTTCGTTTTAACAGCTACACTTCCAGCACAGATTAATACTTTTATTGAATATGGGGAAGATGAGGAAAATACATACATTTATGCAGGATTGGCCGATGGAAGCATTTATCGCTCACTCAATGGAACATCTTGGGACAATGAATATTTATTTAAAATAGAACACACGGAAGACCCAGTAGACCCGAGATACGGGATTCAAAGCTTCGCTGTATGGGATAAAGTGCTTTATATAGGCACAGATTATAATAAGTTATATAAATGGGATGCCTCAACGCAAATAAATACCCCAGTACTCCTACATGTATTTAATGATAAATGCATAGATACAATGCAACCAAGAAAAGATTCTTTATTAGTAGGCACCAGTCCATCCGGAATTATTTTTCAAACAAAAGATGGAACAAATTACCAAAGAATGATAAATACTCCATTAAAAAAATGGCACGGAAACGAGAATCACCTAAATGAACTCTATTTCTATGGAGATAGAGGAACTATCTATAAATATATGTCAAATGATTCCGGGGCCCCAGGAGGCGATTCTGGGGGCCCAGGAGGCGATTCTGGGCCCTTTGGGCCTTCAGGAGACATAGGAGACCTAGGAGGCTCTACGGGGCCGCCAGAGGGCCCAGGAAGCCCTCCTGCGGGCATTGGGGGAGCAGGGACGCTTTCATTAGAGAATGAGAATTTTATTTGGCAAGAGTGGTATGATTCTGCAGCAAAAAATATTACTGCGTCGGAATCTTTTATGCGGATGGGTCCAAATATTAAAGAAATATTATTGGACACAATGAGCACTTCGGGTGCCAGTGGATTGCCGCATGGAGTATTTATTTATGCGATATCTTATGTTGATTTTGATGGAGAAGAAACTCTAATTGGGACTCCGAGTAACATTTTGACAACGCTTGGGTCAAAGGCAAATTTATCTTGGAATAAAATCAATAATGCTAATTTTTATAGAATTTATAGGACAGCGAATTCTAATCAGGATATGACCGGAATTGGACTCCTTGCGGATGAAATATATGAAACAGAATTCATCGATGATGGAAGCATTATAGTAAATAAAAATAAGAAACCATCAAGCAATGCGAAAAGTTATTTGTGGTTTGGAACTGATTCATCTAGTTTATATGTTTATGATAATGAGACAATTATTTTTATACAGGCACCGGAAAATATGGATTATATTAGTGGTATAGAGACATATAATGGCTATATTTATATTTCCGGTTACAACGAAGACAAAACAAAGACATTTGTGCATCAATATTCATCCCCATTAATTGGTGGAGGAACGAAGCGCGTTTATCTTCAAATGAAAGATAATGCCGGAAATATTAGTTCTTTCATATATGATGATATTATTTATGATATTTTAATGCAAAGTCATATCATCGAAATAGATGTAGATGGCGAAATTCAATTTTATTATAAAAATCCGACATCTAATGAGAAATTTGTATCAGCAAGAAAGGAACTATATCAAATAGGGGAATGGATCTCAGAGGAATTTTATTCATCATCATTGTCTAGATGGGATGAATTTAGTTATTTAATTTATCTTGAAAGAAATACGAAAGTAGAATTTTATTTAAGGACTGCAGATACTATTGCAGAATTGCAAAACAAATCTTGGACCATGATAAAAGAAGAAATTCATGATGGAGGAGCCCTAGATGGCTATCTACAAAGTGGAATAATTGATATTAGTATTTTCAAAGGCAAGTGGATACAATTTAAAACAATTTTGAAAACATCGCAAAAAAATAATTCTCCCAGGGTTTATAATGTTACATTGAGTTATATTTGTACAGAGGGTGTATTCTTTTTTAGTACATTATTTAATGTAGAAGAATTGGCTTTAAATAATTATGATACCGCAGATGATATTTTAATGCGGAGAGGTGTTTTGGTTTACAATGGAGCAGCCCCTCCAGGTGGAAAAATTACATTCGCAATTACAACGAATCCAGATAGTTTTCAATGGCAAGACTATACAGAGATTACACCGAATCGTATTTTTGAATTGACACCAAAGGCGAAACAGTTTAGAATAGGAATATTATTAGTCTCAACTGATTCAGAAACCGCCGTAGTACATGAGTGGGCATTAATGTTTGATGCGGGAACATATGATATAATTGATGTAGAAGGCAATTTGTAGAAAGAAAATCTCATGCACCAAATCAAGCCGCAAGAAGAAAGATTAATATCGCATGCTTGAAAAATTAAATGAGAAACTAAATAAACTAGAAATAAATATGTCTAATTTTTATGAAGACGGTCGAAATAACTCGATAAAAGACGAGCAACTAATCATCAATATACTTAATGAAAATAAAATCTTTGACAAAGATATATTTATTCCTAGCATTAGATGCTGGTTTGATTTCTCAATTGATAATTATATATTTAATATAAAATCATCAACATGTTCTACATATGATAATGCTGGGAATATTAAACTTTTACTTTATTTATTTCATCCAAAGCAATTTTCAGTAGAAGAAATAAATAACATGTCAAATAGTAGAGGAAATATTCTTTTAGATGAATACATAGACAATATATGTTCTGGCGAAGAATTATTTCCACAAAAAATACATAGAGACTATTTTTACCTAATCCACAACAAAGAAAATTCCTCCCTATATGCAACAAGCCTCATGAATATCCCCAACGATGCCTTCAAAGCAAATGCGAAAAATAAACCTTTTCAAATACACTGGGGCCTCGCAAAAAAGAAAACTACTTTTTCCACACAAGAACAGATAAAATATATTATTAATATTTATATTGATAGTTGCAGAAAAGAGGCATCCAGGATATATAAATACAATTATTTATATGCGAAAGTTTAATTTATGAATAAAATTAAAGAACTTGGGCAAGTTTTTACTCCGAAAAATATAGTAGAGCAAATGATAAAAATGCGAAAAAATACAGGAACGGTCCTTGAACCTTCGTGCGGCGATGGGGCATTTTTGAGTTTTTTAGAAAATTATATTGCAATCGAATATGATAAGCAATACAGTAATCCAAATATTCTGAATATGGATTTTTTTCAATTTCCAATTTCAAATAAGTTTGATACAATCATAGGAAATCCGCCATATGTTGCATATAAATATATCCCTGAAAATATAAGGAAAAACATGAATGCAGTTATTCCAAAGAATTTCTTTGATAAAAGAACAAATTTATATATAATGTTCATTTGGAAATGCCTACATCATTTAAAAGAAAATGGGGAATTGATTTTTATTACTCCAAGGGATTTTACGAAGGCAACATCCAGTGCAAAGCTAAATAGTTTTCTTTTCTCTCTTGGAACAATAACAGATTTCATAAATCTCGGTGATGCAAAAATCTTTGACGGTGTCCAGCCAAATGTTGCTATTTGGAGATTCGAGAAAGATAATTTTTCCAGAAAAACGGGAGATAAAAACTTTTATTGTTTTAATGGGCAGATTTTATTTAGCAAAAAAGAATATATAATTCCCGCAGATAATATTTTTGATATTTGTGTAGGCGGAGTTTCCGGTATAGATAATATTTTTATTCACGAGGATGGCAACGAAGAATTTGTTTTCTCAAAAACACGACAAACAGGAAAAACAAGAAAAATGTTTTATAATATTAAGAATGATTACATAGAGCAATATAAAGAAATTCTTATTAATAGGAAAATACGTAAATTTACTGAAAATAATTGGTGGAAATGGGGCCGAGATTTTAAGAAAACTACCACAAAAAGAATTTATGTTAATTGCAAAACTAGGGCTAAAGATCCATTTTTCATTCATGAGTGTAATAATTATGATGGTAGTATTTTAGCCCTCTTCGTAAAAAATCAAAAAGTAGACTTAAATAAATTGGTAAAAAAGTTAAACGAAATAGACTGGGACGATTTAGGGTTCATGTGCGGAGATAGATATTTATTTAGCCAAAAAAGTCTAAAAAATACACTATTGCCCAGGGAATTCGAAGAATTTGTCTAGCGGGAGCAACATGATTTATAATGACAAAGCAGAAAATATATTGCCATCGATACAAGAAAATTCGATAGATATGGTTTTGACAGATCCACCATACTTTCTATATAATATGGACAATGATTGGAATTTAGAAACAGTCAATAGCGAGAAAAATAAGAAATTAATTACATCGCTACCAGCGGGAATGAAATTCGATAGGCAACAGGGCAAAGATTTATATGATTGGTACTTGCAAATTTCTTTAGAAATCTTTAGAATTTTGAAACCAGGGGCATTTTTCTTTTCTTTTTCAAGCCCAAGATTATATCATAGGCTTACATCGGCAGTAGATGATGCAGGTTTTGAAATTAGAGATATGTTTATGTGGCTATATACGAAAAACCAAATGAAGGCGATGTCAATCAATAGATCAATAGAAAGCCTAAAAATATCCGAAGAAGAAAAACAACTTTTGAAAAAGAAACTAGATGGCTTCAAAACTCCACAAGTAAAATCATGTTTCGAACCAATTACTATGGGGCAAAAACCAAGGAAGGGAAACAATTTAAATAATTTTCTAGAATATAATGTAGGACTCATAAATACAAACATCAAACAAGGAAGAGACGAAAATTACTTTATTTCTAATGTTATTTCAACCGACTTCATTTGCGAAGCAATAGATAAGTTTTTCTTAGTAGAGAAGCCCAGTAAGCAAGAAAAAGGAGAAAAAAATATACATAAAACCGTAAAACCCTTGCAATTATGTGAATTTTTGATTACAATATTCACTAATGAAGGCGCAACAATTTTAGATCCATTCGCAGGAAGTGGAACAACTTTATTAGCTGCGAAAAAAAATAATAGAAATTATATCGGTATAGAAATGAATGCCGAATATGTAACAATAATTAACGATAGACTTAAATAAGGAAAATATAAATTGGTTAAAATGAATCTAAATAGAAAAAAATTTCTTGATGACCTACAAGTCATTGAAAAATTATTGGCTACTTCACACATAGATAAAGATATTTTCTGGATGAAAAGAAAAGAAAATAATCTTTTCCTCGTAGCGTTTGGAGGAGTTGGTTATCTTGAATTAAGCATGTCTCCATATGCAGAAATTGAAGGAGAAGAAAATTTTCAGTGTGCATTAAAATCGTCACAAATATCCCATTTCATCAAAAACCTAAAAAACGAAGAAGTAGAAATGCAAATAGATATGAATGAAAATAGAATTCTCTTTCTTGGCCCCGGGAAAAAGAAAAGCGAATGGTATTTTCAATTAATTAATCGATTTGCTCCAGATAGGCCATATGCATATGATGATTCTAAAGAATTTATGCCAATAGAGTTATATGATATTACAAATGGCATCGAAAAAACGAAGTTTTCAATTGATAAAAATCAATCACATGCTCCTAGAACAAGTGTATATTTAAAAATCTCACCAAAAGGCATTATTATTTATACTACAGATGGAATTAGAATTTCTAGATATAAAATAAGAAAAGACTGTCAACTAAGTCAAGACTTGTTTATTCCTTCTTTTGCATTGGAAATTGTTAATAGATTATTTGCCATTGGAGGAAACGATGCTCACATTTTAATTGATAAAAATTATTTTTCACTTAAATCGCCAGACAATAAGTATTTTTATTTTGCCCCGCAGGAGAATGGAAATAGCACTTATCCGGATGTAGCCAAGTTTTTTAGGAAAACGAATTTATTTAATGTTAAAATTTCGCGTTCAGAACTTTGGGATAATATTATTTTGTCGCAAGCCGCCGATGAATTAATTAAAATTAGAATGGTTTTTAGTGACAATTTGTATTTATCTGCAAAAACTCACAGCATAAATTTCGAAACCTCAGTCAAGATAGCGGAACCACTGGAAAAACCAATAGAATTACAAATTAATTCCAAATTGCTTACCGATGTTCTCTCGAATGGAATTAAGAATGAGGAATTTAATATTGGGATTTCCGAGACGCCAACGCAGAGTCAAATAAAAATGCTTTATCTTCAGGATGATATGTATGATCATTTAATTGCACAAACGGAATAAATAAAAAAGGAAAAATAACAACTTTTGAAGAAGGATAAAGAAATCTAACATAGGAGACAACAATGGCATTCTATATAAATGAAAGAAGAGAATACGATGTTCAGATTTCTGGGATTACTACTGCTGAGCTTGATGTAATAGATGGAGACTATGTATATTTTAGTCTTTATGGTTGGCCCAATGAAGCTTTGCTTAAAAAAATAAAGATTTATGCGACAATTAAGAATGTTAATGGGAAAATAACTGGGAAAATCTTGCGTTCTCCTGGCTTAGTTAAGTCAATCATTGATGGAGGTAGTCTTTCTGCAGAAGGATATGTTGATAAAATTTTCGGAGATTCAACTGGGGACCCAAATGCAGATACATGGAGCATAAATTTGATATTAGATCCACCATTGCCAGTTTATGATAATACATTATCTAATCAATTGCATATTTATCTTGAAAGTGGCGGAACCGATGATTCTACTCAATTTGCTATAGAGGCAATTGGGACTAGTATCCATACTGATAGGGTTTTGCTTAATAAAAGCAATGCCAAAAGGCTTTGGAATGTTTCATTATGGCGAAATAATGAAGCTACATCAACCTGGACAGATATTACGACTGAAGCCATTAATCACTATAGCGTAGTAACAAGTTATTTCAATATGCTTCTTGCAAATAGTTCAACACCAGAATATTTATATATTGGCAACGATAATCCATTTAATAAAGTATTTTTCTATGTTAAAGATGCGAATACTTCTACGTCATCTACAATTAATGTCGAATATCCAGATCCGACTGGGACTTGGAATGCATTGACCGTATATGATAGCACAAATTCATTTGTAAATGGCGATGATATTCCTATGTCTTATCCAGGTAGTTTTATTTGGGAAACACCAGTAAATTGGGCAAAAATAAAAATGCCTGATACACATGGGACTCCTCCGGATCAATTAAAAAGATATTGGATACGATTATCAATGGATGACATCTCAACAAATCCAACTTTTTATTGGATTAGACCCGACGCTTACCGATATATTTCTTAAAAATCGCATATAATAAGGAAAGAAGAAATATGATGCAGCTTTCTTTTAATCTTATACCAACAAGTCAATTTCGGGCAGACATTAACATTAAAGAAGAAAATAATTTTTCTATTTTTGAAATTCAAAATAATCTTGATGATTCGATTGAATTAGTAAATATATTAACATCGAATAAAAAAGAAGACTGCATAGAATTAATGGCCGAGGTTTATTTAGTTGATAAAAATTATTCTGAAATTATTGCAATTACCTTTCCATGCAAAAATGATAAAGTTAAAAACTTTATCATTAAATATAAAGAAAAACTTTTTTATTTTATGAGTGATAATATCAAAAATAGGCCAATCCACAATATTTCAATAGATGAATTCAATAGGAATATCGCCTAAAATCGATTTCATTTTCAAAAAAGGAGACAAAAATGGACTATGGTATAGGTTTAGACGTGGGAACTGCTTTCATTGGTTCCGCCAGAAAAAACGAAGAAGGCAAAGAAATTTATCGTTATCAACGAGACTGTTTCTTGCAAATAGAAGCCGACTCCGATAGTAAAAAAATGCTTGAACAGGCAGGTGCAAATTTCGTTGAATCAGAGGAAAATGAAGAAATTTATATTATTGGTGAAGATGCAATTAAATTCGCTAATATTCTGTCTGCATCAAATAATACTCTTTTGCGAAGGCCGATGGCTTCTGGGGTTTTGAATCCCAATGAGCCAGAATTGGCTTATTATATTATTGTTGAAATTATTCGTAGCGTCCTTGGTGAGCCACGAGTCCCAGGAGAAACTGTTTGTTTCTCTGTGCCTGCAGATCCAATTGATGCTCAATTTAACAATATGTATCACCAAAGAATGATCGAGGGAGCACTCGAAAGCCTAGGATTTACCCCGAAGCCAATTAATGAAGCACTCGCAATCATTTATGCAACAAATCCAACAATAGAGAATGAGGACGACGGAATTGTTAATTTTACTGGGGTAGCATGTAGCTTCGGTGGAGGACAGGTCAATGTTTGCTTCGCATATCGCTCGCTTCCACTTGTTAAGTTTTCCATCGCAAATGCATACGGAATGAACGAAGGCTCCGCTGGCGATTGGATCGATAAGCAAGTAGCAAGAACTCGTGCAGATATGTCAATTTCGAAAATTACTAAATTCAAAGAGCAACATGCAAATTTTACAAAAGATCCGATGATCTTGGCTGCGGAAATTAGCAAAAACAAAAGAGAAGAAGCAAAAAATCGAGAACTCCTTGTGGCACTTGATCTTTATTATAGAAAACTAGTAGATTATGTTCTCGAAGCACTAAGCAATAAATTTAAATCTCAAGGTGAATCCGTTGAAGATCCAGTAGAAATTGTTCTCGCCGGTGGAACTTCTATGCCAGAGGGCTTCGAAAAATTAGTGCAAGAAGAAGTCAATAAAATAGAGCTTCCATTCGAAGTTAAAAATGTTCGTAAGGCATCAAATCCCATGTACACTGTTTCTAGTGGATGCCTAGTGGGCGCGATTACTGCAATGAGGGAAAAATAAAGCAAGGTGAGGAGAAATTTCTCCTCACCTTCCCCAATAATCATCGGGCTCTTTTTTTGAATATAGTTGTTCCAATTCTTCCCAGTGTTCATCGTTATTTGGGTCGGCATTCTCGAAAATAGAGAAGATTTCTGGATCAATTTCGATATTTTGCTGCAATTCTTCTAATTCGATGTTGCCAAAGTCTGGCACTCCGATCCCAATGTTATGAGAAATATGATCTAGATTATAATTTGTTCCTGCAATTGTCTGTATGCGATACAGCATGTCTTTATAATTTGTAATTTGTTCTTTATAATATGCTTTAAGCAACGCACATGCACCGGCAATCATTGGTGATGCCTGTGAAGTCCCAGTTAATTTAGCATATCCTCCGTTTTTCCATGTTGAATAAATTTCAGTTCCAGGTGCAAGTACGGAAACATTTTCATCCGTCTGTGCAAAATAGGCCAAATTTAGATTTTTATCTATCGCTGCGACTGCGATAACTTCTGGATATCGAGCAGGATATGCAGTTTTAAGATTGGATCTTTTTCCTGGCTTAGCAGAAATATCATTACCAGATGCTGCAACAACAATGACTCCCTTGCTGACAGCCCACTTAATAACATCATGAAGAATTTGTGGGGGAGCATTGTTGCTACCAAGAGACAAATTAACTATATCTGCANNTATCTTTGTCCATTCACCCTGTCCTTCATCCGTTAAGCCCTTAGAAATAAGCAAAGACGCCTCTGGTGCTACACCTATAGTTCCTATATGATTATCTGCTGCAGCAATAATTCCAGCGACATGAGTTCCATGTCCGGATACTTTATCTTCTACATGGCCACTATATGCATTAAAATATCCAATAATATTTGCCTTCAAATCTGGGTGTTCCAAATCACATCCAGTATCAACGACGCATACTTTAACTCCTTTTCCACGAGTCAATGACCACATCGATTCTGGCCGAAGCAACTTAATTCCCCAATCATTGACTTGCCCCATTTGCATCATTTGTGCATATGTTTTAGTGTCTTGCTCTATAAATGGAAATAAAAGATTTTCCATAAAAAACTCCTTAAAAGTATTTTGATACTTATTTATTCTTTATTTCATTAAGAATTTCCTTATTATTTTAATTAAATTTCTGTTAATAATATATACTAAGCTTGAATTGATGAACTTATTAGAATTGGAGGAAAATATGGAAAAGTTTGAAAAAATTGAACAAAATTTAGCACAAGAAGGAGAAAAAATGAATCAGGATTTAGAAAAAATATCGTTTGCCTCATTTTCTGGGCTATTGTCTAAATCAATAGAGAATATTGTTATGGAAGAAGGATATGAAAACAATGATATTTATGATGAAGAATCTGATCAAAGAGGAGAAAATGAGCCAGACATTCTAAAAGTTCGTGGTGTCTCTGGTAGCGAAAAGGGATACGTTGTTAGACTATCTAAATCAATTTTAACTTCAATTGCGAATTATCAATATGCAGAACTTCAGGCCATTGGTGCTGCAGCAGTTAATAATATGATGAAAGCATTTATTAAGGCCAAAAGTGCTACGCAGGATTATGTTAATGGAGTTTGCCTAGTTAATCAAGCTTGCTTTTGTAGAGTTCGAATTAATGGAGAAATTACAACTGCAATTCGAATGAAAATTTTTGGAATTCCAACGAAGCTTGTTCCATAAGGAAAAATATGAAAAAAATAAACAAAGAAGAACTGGATAGGTTTAGAGAAGAATATGTAAGAAATACAAGCAATTTAATTAATATTCAAGCTGGGAATTTTTTGCATATTCAGTCATATGTTAAGGATGGTATAGGGATTATTCCATTTAATAATATTTTTCAATTACCAGAAGTAAAAGAATTCAAAGAAGAAATAAGCGAAATGCCCGCAGTCGTTGTCGGCTGCGGGCCTTCTTTGGATAATCATTTGGGATTGCTTTATGAAAATAGAGACAATTTATTAATTATTGCAGTCGATGCAGCAGTGCCAATTCTTTACAAATATAATATTGTGCCACATCTTATTGTTATTTGTGATCATAGTGAACGACAAGCAAAGAATTTTCAAAATTATGAAATTAATGAGCCAATTGTTTGTGCCGCCTCTGTTGTTAATCCTATGGCATTCCAAAGCATGAGGAAAGCCGATTGTCGCATACTTTGGTATAATATGTATGGCGGAGACTATTTATCACAATCAATGGCACGTTGTGCTAGAAATAAAGGAACACTTCTCCCAGCAGTCCTAACAAGCGGAATGGCATATCAAATTGCTATTTGGTTCGGAATTAAAAAAATAGCATTCATCGGGAATGACTTATTTTATCCAAATATAGACAGTGGCTATGCATCGGACATAGATCCAAACAAAAAACAATTTCAATTTAATACCAAGATGACAAAAGGAGATTTATTAATTTTTCCTGACTTACATGGGAACCCAGTTTTGACGCATAAAACATTTATTGCTTTTTATAGCTGGATGAATATAGAAGATGAGAAATGGCAATGGCATGGAATTAAGACATATAATTGTTCAGAATGTGGCATTTTATACGGAGACAGAATTATTCAGGAAACATTCACGAATTTCATAAAAGAACATACAATAAATGGAATCGGTACCATCGCAATGGACATTTTAAATGAAAAATATAGGCTTGCGATAGGATCTTTCGATAAAATTATTGGAGAAGTTAAATAAAAAGAAGGAATTTATGCATTATTTTTTGAATTAAATATAAAAATGGAGGAAATTCATGGGCGCACCAGTTGTGACATTTTATAAATATGATACGGCGACTTCAGCTTGTACAGCTATTTCAAATCTCGCAGTAACGAGTCTGCCTACAGTAAATGCTGGCGAATGGACTAAAAACATCGCATTTAAGATTAAGTGGTCATCGTCGGATTCATTTGCCCTAGAAAATACAAGAATTTGGTTCAATAGAACAATGGCAACATATACACCATCTGGGAGCACATATGCCACGAAAATAGATATAGGGCAAGGATATACAACAAGCCTTCCTCCTGGAGAAGATCCACAATTCTGGAGCATTAAATATATTTATACAACCCCGAGCGGAACATCTCTTGCCAATATTCAAAGTGCATCTCTTACAATTGCATGCCCATCGGCTGCACTCGAAGGCGGAGATACATTCACAAATGAACTTCCTGCAGCATTTAGGCCAGGAGATACACCAGAAAGTGGAGCAGATCTTGGCTTTTCTGCAGGAATTAGTGGAACCGAATTATATTCGAAGCACATTGGGATTTCCATGAAGCCGAATGCAAATGCTATTCACGGCAATTATACCGATATAGGCATCCAGGTTACATATGATTTCATCTAAAAAAAAATACGAATAGATAGCATTTCTGGATATGGCGACATAATGCTCGTAAGCATTCTAGCCATTGGTGCTAAAAAGATTTTTCCAGATTCAAATATTTATATACATCTAAATGCGAGAAAAGAATTTTGTCAAGCATTAATTGGCGACTTATTTTATCAATTAGGATCGGAGAAAATTAAAGATTATAATATTTATTATTCAATTATAAATAATCGAACATATGCTACCTACAATGAAATAGAAAATGATCCAATAATCAACCAATCAATTGAGAATCAAAACAAGGACTTCGGGGAAAATTGGCAAGAGAGATTAAATAGTGTGCTAAGAAAAGACATTGAAGAATATAGTCACAATATTTATATTGGCGACTTAATTAAACGAAGATTTTTAATTGATTTTAATCCATACGAACTAAAACCCAGATTAATGAAAAATTTCAAGCATAAATCTAATGCAAAAAATTATATAACTATAAATACATGTTGCCAAAATTCTAAAAAATCTAAAATGTGGCCAGAAGAGTACTGGAATCAATTAATAAACTATATTAAATATAAGAATAAATATATTCAAATTTATCATTTAGGTGCCAAGCATGACTATACTATTAAAAATAAATTTATTAATTATGAATATTTTAATAATATAAATATATTTGATTCTTTGAATTTAATGTATAATTCTATGCTTCATATAGGGACGGAGGGAACATTTATTCATGCAGCCTCGGTTCTTGGGAATTTAGCATATTGCATCAATGGATGTTGCGGAGGATTTTATATGCATCCTGTTAAAAATATTAAATATTTCGTCAATAAGGATTGTGGTTGCAAACATTTTCCTTGTGGAAAATATAGTTACGATCGAGCTTTTTATCGAAAATGTGGAAACGGAGAACATTTATGCATGGCGGAGAATAAGCCAGAAACAATAATTAATTATATGGAAAAAAACTTTAAATGAAAGAACTATGCAATATATTTCGAGTTCGAGGCGGAATAGGGGATGCGTTACTCGCCTGTTGTAAAATGAAAACAATCGCACAAAGGAATAAAAATATCAAAAATGTTTTAATTATTAGTGAAGAAACAATAATGGCAAGTAATGTAATGTCTATTTATGAATATATAATATTTATAGATCAAATAATAGTGACCTCATTGATAAATGATAATCATAAGGAACAAGTATTTGGAAAATATTCTCCAATTCATAAAATTATTGACCAATTTCATCCAGATTCTAAGAAATTTGATTTAAATTTTAATTCAGATTTAATGAGCAAGATAGAATCTACAGCACTTACACTTGAAGAAATACAACTTAGTAACAAAGAGACAAGTGATTATATCTGCATTCAGCCAAGATCTAGACAACTATATACAAGAGACAGAAGACGCGATTGGAACTCTTTTTTAAAATTTGCAAAGATAATTTATGAAAAAACTGGTTATAAATCAGTTATTCTTGGTAGCAAGAATGATGGACTAAATAATATAAAAAATGAATATATAGTTAATTTAGCAGGAAAAAAAACATTAAGAGAATCAATGAAACTAATTTTAAATTCTAGAGCAATGGTAGGAACAACTAGTTGGTCACCATTGTTCGCAGCTATTTTTAAAATTCCATGCATACACATTAATGCAGTAGATTTAACTCCTATTTTTTTGCAACTTTTTGAAGACATGGGTGGCAATTTTAATATATCTATGTATAGTGCAAATAGTGAAGTTGCTTTCTTGGCAAATAAATTAATTAAAATCATAGGATAAATGAAAAATAAAATTAATCCAATAGAACTAAAATTAGTGAAAAAGTGTGATTAATCATATGGAATTCTTAGTAATCTTTTTCCAGAAGGAAGGAATTTTTCTATAAGAAAAGAATATATTATTTATGTTCTAGAGAAGAAAATACTCTAGACATGGGGGGAATGTTTACGAAGAAATTGTATTAATGACTTTGATAAATTAGGCAAACCCCGAAGTTTATTATTTTATTGAAATTTAGGAGCTAATCAGTGAGCAGCTTACTTGAATTTTATAGTGGGAATGGCATATATATTGCATGGGATTGGTCTGGCACTGCTGGCGTTAATTTAATGAAAATATCTAGATCAGATTATGGTCGTGGTGGGCCATTTGAAATAGTAGATACAGTTGAGTTTCCAGAATATGAATATATTGATCAAAAAGGCAATATAGATTCATTTTACTTATTGGAAGAAGTTAATAGTAGTGATGAATCAACAATTCTTTTTTCGCATCCAATAAAATGGGGAGAAGAAACACTTTTAAATGCATCCATTATGTATGAAATCTTAGCACTACAAAGATTAAGAATATGGAGAGAGAGATTATTTTTCAATAGGCTTCGCACTGCTGCACGAGCGGAATTTATTGATTGGAATTTTAATCCAGAGCCAGTTATAGAAATCAATGCCAAAGAAGACGAACAAAATCAGGGCAAACAACAATTATCCATGGTTAGCACGATTACTGAGACTACTGAAGCATTGATGCTTGATTATCCAAATGGACTTAAATATACTATAGACTATAGTGGGAATGTCTTTTTTTGGGATGATTCCGGAAACCCACAGTCAATTAGGTCATATGACGATGTCTGGGCTACTTATCAATTCAAGGCTTTTTCTAATCATGAAATAAATTCAGCGCTTTATCAGGCACTACGAATTATTACCGCTCAGCCCGGGGTTTGCAAAATTACAACAATAGCAGATGCTCCGTTCAATTGGGATCGTGCAATTATTGCAGGAGCAGTTGGAATTTTGCTTCGTAGGCTTTATCTGAGATTTTTAAATCCAACGGAAGCAATTCCATTTTTATTAGATGGCCGTAGCCCAGAATTAGCATCTTCTGGCCGTGCGGAATTGATGGAGAAAATATCAAGTCAATCTAAGGAATATATGGAAGAATTCAAAGAACAAAAAGAATTATTGAGAATTCAAGGATATCCTGGGATTCATGTTATTACTACTCCTGAATTTATTCTTCCCGGTGGGCGTTCTAGAGTCTTTAGGGCCATGTTCAAAACTAGTTAGGAATTATTTATGGAAAATTATTATCTCTATGTTCTTCAATGCAGCGATAGCTCATATTATTGTGGAATTGCAAAAAATGTAGAAAAAAGATTATGTGAACATAATCATACAAAAAAGGCATCTAAATATGTTCGAGCAAGAAAACCAGCGGAACTCGTATATACGAGTTCCGCTCTTAATAAAAATGATGCATTATCATATGAAAAAAAATTTAAGAAATTAAATAGAAAACAAAAAGAAAACTTAATTGCTTCTAATATAAATATTCAAGATTTTTTTAATTAAATTTATATATTATTTAGCCAATTACTCTTTTAAACATTTTTATGCCTAATTTACTACAATCTATATCTTGAAATTGTACATGAGGTGCAATAGCTTGTGGCTTAATTATGTTTATAATATTTGGAAGTTCTTTTTCGATAGTAAGGAAAATTTGTTTAAAAACATTTATTGGAAAATCTATAGATATACAATGATGAATTCCTGGGCAACATCCTGAAATTATGAATTTATTATTTTCTACATACATACTATTTCGATAATAAGAAATATAAGTTTTATTATAATTATCTATTTCTTTAATTTCTTTTATAAATTTTTGAAAATGTTCTAGTGGGCCAAGAAGAAAACGTAATTCTGTGTTATCTTGGAATCTAATTTTTAAACTAATATCATATAATAATTCACCATTAGTTTGCGAGCCCTGAACATTTTTTTCTTTATAAATAGTTGCTATAATTTCTGCATATTCACAACAAAAACAATGTTTTAATTCTATCATGGATATATTTTTCTCTTTTCTTTTAATATAGTCCTATTAGTTTTTTAGTTCAGAATTTGTCAATAATTTTTCACAAGTACGAAAATATTGATCATTTTGTAAATACTCTAGGATTTCTTCTCTTAATTTTTTATCTAAATTAATATTTATTCTATAATTTATAAAAGGCTCTCCAAAGTGAGGATATGTAGATAAGCGATTACAAGATTCATTATTAAATAAAGAAATCATTGAGTCAACTAGTGACTCACAACTCAATGCTACATATGGATTAGTAATAATTTTAATAACATTTCCACCGGGAGTTATATCTTTATTGATAACTATAATTAATTCTTTATATAGAGTTACTGAAAATTATGAAAATTATGAAATTCCAAAATATCCAGCTTTTACTTGATCTAAACTTGGGACTCTAGGCTCCATGCCAAGCATCTCTCCCCAATAAAACCCAGAAAGATTTTGCCCGCGTTCCTTGACCAAAGAAAAATCAAGGAACTCTAGATCAAGAGCATTGTTCCGAGCAGCATTTATGTCTGCATCTATGA